>Ga0315901_10000091_pt1 | contig 124406 bp, 86 predicted proteins | sample LakEriMetagenome_10_FD_203761 | JGI IMG/M metagenome (GOLD analysis project Ga0315901, IMG submission 203761) | Freshwater fungal communities from buoy surface, Lake Erie, Ohio, United States - Buoy 2 MA116 | ecosystem: Environmental > Aquatic > Freshwater > Lake | place: USA: Lake Erie, Ohio... | reverse complement strand
AAAAGTCGCCAGCTTTTGAAGAGAACAAGTTGACAGCCGCGAGTATTCGTGGAAAAACTCTCAGCAAGATTCCTTTTGTCATCATCAATGCCTCTGATCTGGTTTCTGATATCGATGAACCTCCGTTGATGGACCTCGGCAACCTCTGCATGACGATTTATCGTGGTGAGGCTGACTATCGGCAGAACCTTTTCATGCAGGGACAGGACACTTTGGTCATTGTCGGTGGTGCCCAAGATGAGAGCGAGACAATTCGCACTGGAGCTGGCTCTCGCATTGAAGTCCCGATGGGTGGCGATGCGAAATATATCGGTGTTGAGAGCGATGGTCTGTCCGAGCAACGTGAATCTCTCGAAAATGATCGCAAAATTGCTGGTTCGATGGGCGCTCAGTCACTCGACACTGTGTCACGCGAGCGCGAGTCAGGCACGAGCTTGAATATTCGTATCGCTGCTCGTACTGCTGACTTGAACCAGATTGCTCTGACAGGGGCGGCTGGTCTTCAGCAGATTTTGCGTGTCTGTGCTGAATGGGTTGGAGCCAATCCTGAAGAAGTTCAGGTTGAACCTAACCTCGAGTTCGGTGATCACTCTCTCACTGGCCAGAATATGGTCGAAATGCAAACGGCGCGGAATCTGGGTTACCCGATTTCAGCCCGCTCGCTTCATCAGGTTGCTGTTGATCGTGGCCTGACCAAGCTCACCTTCGAAGAAGAAGAGAAGCGAGCCAAGGAAGAGGAGAAAGGTCCGTTCAAGCGTAGCGAGAGCGGAGACCGAGCTCCACAACAAGATCCAGGGAATGGTCCCTCGGATAAAAAGTCGGGTGACCCGACAAAGAAGGAAACCAAATAGATGGCAATCGAACTCCAATACGATAATCGCGACGCACTGCCTGAAGCATTTCGCAGTGACGCCGTGTTCAACGAACTCTTCACAGTCGGCTCGGACGGCAAGGTGATCTTGTCAGGTGTTACCGGCATGAAGACCCAGAAGGATGTCTCGACGGTGCAGGAAGCGCTCCGCAAGGAACGTGAAGATCACGCCAAGGCGCGTGAGGCACTGAAACCGTGGGGCGAGCTGAAGGCCGATGAGGTCCTCTCCCAACTGGATCGGATCAAGGAGCTCGAGGCTGCTGCTGGCGGAAAGCTCGATGAAGCGAAGCTGAACGAAATGGTCGAAGGGCGTCTGTCCCAGAAGACCGGTCCTCTTCAGCGCCAGATTGAAACTCTCACAGGCGAGAAGACCAACGCCGAGAAAGAGCGTGACGCTCTCAAAGGCCAGTTGGAAGCTCGTGATCGCAACGATGCTGTTCGCGCTGCTGCGACTGAATCCAAGGTTCATGTCACTGCTATCCCCGACATGGAGATGGCTGCTTCGGTGATGCTTGAAAAAGACGCCGATGGCAAGCTCGTCACGAAGGCCGGAATTGACGGTCTCACTCCTGGGCTCAGTGTCAAGGAATGGACCAAGGAAATGCAGAAGCTCCGTCCCCATTGGTGGCCGGAGAGTGTCGGCGGTGGCGCTGGCGGCGGAAATGGTGGGACTGGCTATTCCGGGAACAACCCGTTCTCGGCTGAGCACTGGTCGTTGACTGAACAAGGCAAGCTGCTGACTGAGAAGGGTCACGATTTCGTGTCCAAGCTCGCGAAAGCTGCTGGCACGACGGTTGGCGGACAGAAGCCGTCTCCCAAAAAGTAAGGTAAAAATATCGCTTGCACCATGCTCCGATTTAGCGTATGGTGCAAGTGTTCAAATCCCAGTGGAGCAGGGGCTTCACATCACCGACCATGAACGTGGGTTCTGCTGTCGGATTTTCCCTGAACCAGCCATGTGAAAGGAGAATTCAATGGCAACCGGACCCATGACTCGGGTGGCAGACGTCGTCGTCCCCCAGATTTTCACTCCCTACGTCCAGCAACTCACCGAGCAGAAGGCTCGTATCATCCAGTCGGGCCTCGCGGTCCGTGACGCTGCGATGGACAACCTCCTGACTGGTGGTGGTCTCACCTTCAACGTCCCGTCGTTCCGCGATCTGGACAATGATGCTGAGCGCGTCTCCACGGATACCTCGGTGCCGTTCGCAGATGCCGATGCTTCGCTTCCTGGCGGCGTCGCTCGTCCTCCGAACCCGCTGAAGATCCAGTCGGCCCAGGAAATCGCAGTTCGTCTGAGCCGCAACAATTCCTGGTCGAGCTCTGACCTTGCTGCTTCGCTTGCTGGCAAGGATCCCATGGAAGCAATCGCTGACCGCGTCGCTTTCTACTGGACTCGTCGTCTTCAGGCCGCTTTCATCGCAACCTGGAACGGTGTCATCGCTGACAACGTCGCCAACGATGCTGGTGACTATGTGAACAACATCTCCGGCAGCGCGTTCGTCGATGGTGTGACCAACTTCTCTGCTGAGGCCTTCCTTGATGCTTCGCTCACGATGGGCGACTCGATGGAAGATCTCACCGCTGTCGTCGCCCACTCGGTCGTCTACAACCGGATGCAGAAGAACAACCTCATCGACTTCATTCCTGACTCTGAGGGTCGCGTCAACATTCCGACGTTCCTGGGTCGCGAAGTCATCGTCGATGATAACGTTCCTCGTGTCGGCAACGTCTACGACACGTGGCTCTTCGGTGGTGGCTCCACTCGTCTCGGTGTCGGCACTCCCAAGGTTCCGACGGAAGTCGAACGCAAGGCTGGTGGCGGCAACGGTGGCGGTCAGGAAGTCCTGTACTCTCGCGTCGAATGGGCTGTCCATCCGGTCGGTCACGCCTTCATCGGCACTCCTCCGAACGGTGGTCCTGCGAACACTGGTACGGCTGGCGCTGACCTGGACGAAGCGGCTTCTTGGAACCGCGTCTACAGCGAACGCAAGCAGATCAAGTTTGCTCGCCTCGTGACTCGCGAAGCGTAAGCCTCGCATCCCGAAACTGAGGGAGGCTCTACCCGATCCTCCCTCAAAGCTCACGAAAGGAGCAACATCATGGGTAAGGGTCTTCCCCGCTCGATGTCTCGGGGTGCTGCACAGGCACAGGAGATCATCAAGCAGACAGTCGTGATTCGAAATCAGACTGTTCCTGTAACTTCCGTCACGACTGCTGCTGGTTTCGGCACTGTCGTTGTCGGTGACTTCCCCGAAGGTAACATTCTGTTCCTCGGCGCTCTCGCCTACATCTCTCTTGCAGGTTCTGGTGCAGACGCAAACCTCATCGATACCTGGAACGGTGACTTCTCTGTCGGTACGAACCCGACTGCTGATGTCAGCTTGACAGGCAACGAAGTGGACATCATCCCCTCGACTGCGACCACTGTCGCTGTTGCAGAAGTCTCTCCTCGCACTCGTGCAGCGAATGCGACTCAGGCGATCTTCGACAACACTGACGGATCCCTCGAGGTCAACCTCAACGTTCTGATTGACGCCGCTGACATCGGTGACTCCCAGACCGTCAACCTCACTGCGAACGGCGAGATCACTCTGGTCTACGTCATTCTCGGCGATGACTAAGGAGAACCAGCATGGCTGACAACGACAAGATCAAGGCAGTGCTGGCTCAGCTCGATCCGCTGGACGATGATCAGTGGACTGCTGATGGCGCTCCGAAGGTTGAGAGTGTTTCTGCTCTCTTGGGCGAAAAGATCACTCGTCAAGATATCGTCAACGCGGCACCGGACTTCAATCGTGAGAAGGCCGAAAAGGGTGTCGACGATGAAGATGACACCGATCAGGAGCAGGAACAGGATCTCAGCGATCCTGAGCTCAACGAGGGTGAGACTGAGGGTGACGATGGCAAGGAAGAAGTTGATCTTCAACCTGAACCTGAATCTGAGCCTGTCTCTGTTCCCACGAAGTTCAATGCTGCTGAATTCCTGGCTTGGCTGAACGGTCAGGACAAGGAAGACCTCGAAGATATCGAGGCCAGCCTCAAGGAAGAGCTTTCTCGCAATTCCACAAAGCAGGACGAACTGAAGGAGCAGGCTGCTGCTCTCAAGACTGCTTCTGCTTATGTGAAGTTGCGGATCAAAGCAGAGTACCCGAACACTTCGGATGCTGATGCGACTCGTGCTTACATTGAAGCGCAGACTCGTGCTCGTGCAGAACGTATGGGTATTCGTCAGTCCGTCTTGAAGGGTCTCAAGCCCAGCGAACTGGAAGGTCGTTCTCCTCTTGATGCAGCGATGGCTCGTAAGACCACTCGCGGCGTGAATCGGCCGAATCGCCCTCTTATGAAGTAACTTAACCGAGGATCAGGGTGATGGCCCGTTACGCACGATTGAATGATCCTGATCCTCGGGTAAGAGCGCGTCTTCAAGCTGCGCTCTATGCTAATCGTGAGAAAAGAGTCGTTCGCGAGCTTTCTCAGAAAATCATCGACGGCGTTGTCTACGAGCGCATCAAATTCCAAGATGCTTATCTTGATGATCTGCTGTCGTCGCAAAAACTCTATATGAGGGCGCCATGACAGTCATCACTGATACCAATCCGCTTCCGGTCAAATCTTTCAATGTCTATGGAAAGTTCCGTGAAGCGTTTGAAGATTTCACCCCAGGAGCGATCTGGACTGAGACCGAGGCTTCCGGCGATATCATCGCTCTTGATGGTAACTCTCTCGGAGCGTCGTACCTCGTCATTTCGAAAGATCCGCTCTCCGCTGGCTCTGTGTCGCAAGTTGAGACAGTATCTGCTTTCGATATGTCGTTTGATCTCGCTGCTGGACTTCACATGTCGCAGCGAACTCTTGGCCAGGAATTCTCTTTCGAACTTGTGTCGACTGAGGCTCCTTTGACAGCTTTCACAGATCTTGCGATCTCGTCAATTTCCCAAGCGACTACGACGCTGACTGTCAACACAACGAATCCTCATGGTTTGAAACCTGGGATGCGAATTGGCATCTTCGGAGTGAGCGACAGTCGTTTCAATTATCCTTCTCTGGTTGTCGCAACGATCCCGACAGCGAATCAGTTCACGGCGACTGCTGGTCCTGGTGGAACGATTCCTTCTGTCACTGCTGGTCCTCTCACCTCTGGTTTCGTATATCTTCGTTCGGCAATGGGCTATGCTCCGAACGGAACGAGCATGATCTTCGAGCAAGCGAATGCTGCTCAGGCCAGCTTCTATGTGAAATCAAAGGGTGGTGACAATCATGTCGGTGGTGGTACAGTTGGCGGAAACCATTCTGTAACTCTTCTAACGACTGCTTCTATTCAAGCAATCAACGCTGCGAACACCTATGCCTTCCAGCCAACTGATGAATATCGTCTGGCGATGATGGCCGATCGTATTCAGTGGTCTGACGCTCCTGTCGACACTCTTGCTGCTGCGAACGCTCGTGTCACCCGTACTCAGGTTATTCCTGATCCTGAGAAGAAATACAAGTTGCGAGTTCGTGCTACGAACAACAAGGGTCTCACTGTCCCGAATGCACGGATCGTCAGCGTCACGAAAAGTGGTACGACCACTGCTACAGTTGTGACTGATGTTCCTCATGGCTTCACGACTGGTGATGTAATCACTGCTTATGGTGTTCGTGACCAAACGAACTTTGCAAACCTCACTGCTGCGACTGCTGTTGCTTCTATTGTCGATGCGACCACTTTCACTGTGATCTGGGGTTCTGCTGTCACAGCGACATCCTACGGTGGCTTCGTTTCTCGAGTTCAGGGTAACAACCTCAACTCCGCTCTGGGCGCAATTGCTCAGGCCATTTCCACTGCGACTGTCGCTTCTGGAATTCTGACTCTCGTCGGCAGCGCGGCATGGTCTGGTCTCCTGATTGGCGACTATGTGAACGTTCACGGTGCAGCCGTCGATGGCACTGGCGTTTCGCTCGGTATTGATGGAGCTTGGCGAGTTCGCAATATCGTTACCACTTCGCTCGAACTCGAACCGATTGGAACGACTGTCGCTCCAGCAAACTTCGGTCCGACGAATGGTGGTGGCGCGATCATCAAACGAACTGATCTTCGCATCTCGTTCATTCGTATTTTCAATTTCGCTCGTGAGCGTGTTGAATTCCTTCAGCGTCCGAACGGTGATGAAGCTGGTGCTGCTCCTGTCCGTATTCAGGGAACTCCAGCTGTCACAATGACTTCTACTGGTGTCAGTGGAACTGTTGCTGTTGATGCTGCCATGCCGAACCCTGTCGCTGTCGGTGGCCGAGCTTCGAACGCCAACATCGCTGCTATGTCAGCAACTGGCGATCTTGTTGCCCAGCTGATGACAATGATCGGCGCAGCGATCATGAAGCCGTATGCTCTTCCTGAAGCAGGGTGGAATGGATCAGCTGCCCTCACGACGACGACCGCTGTCGCTATCAAGGCCGCTGCTGCTGCTGGTCTCAAGAACCACATCACTGCTCTTCAGGCAATCAACACTGGAGCGGCTACCACAGAGCTGATCATTCTTGACGGTGCGACTGAACGCTGGCGTTTGACACTTCCAGTGAACGTTCCGGTGACTTTCGAGTTCCCGACAGAACTTGTCACGACGGCTGCGACTGCCCTGAACGTCAACCTTTCTGTGGCTGGTACTGTCCGTGTCAACGCTCAGGGCTACGTCGCTCCGTAATCAGCAAAGAAGGCCATATGGCTTGAGAGGGATACATGGCTGTCATCATCGAAACTGGAGTCGGGGTCCGTGGGGCGAATTCCTATGTCCCAGTCTCGTATGTGACAGCCTATCTCTCTGCTCGTAACAGAGCTGATGAGAACGGCTGGACAGCATCTTCATCTTCTGCAAAAGAAGGTGCTGTTATCGCTGCGACAGACTATATTGACAAGAGGTTCGGTCCTCGTTTCAAAGGTCTTCCATCAGTGGTCTTTGATGAAACTTATGCCACTGCGAGTCTGAACTTTACGGGAATTCCCGGTGCCAACGAAACTCTGGTTCTTGGTGACGACACTTACAAATTCGTCACGTCTCTGAGTGGAGCTGCCTATGAAGTCCTTCGTGGTGCTTCAGGAGCGCTGACTGCTGCGAACCTCGGAGCGGCCATAAATGGGGCGGCTGGCGCTGGCGTTGCCTATGGCCTCGGAACGCCTCAGAGCCGCCACGGTGGGGCAACGCTGGCAGGGGCGGTGCTTACCCTAACCGCCAAGGCGCAAGGCTCCAGCGGCGCTCTGACGGTCCTCCAGGGTCCGGCCACAAACGTCACAGTTACAGGATTTAGCGGCGGGTCTGATGGTGGCCTTCAGCCTCTGTGCTGGCCGAGAGCCTATGCCTATGATCAACAGGGCAACGAGATCCTCGGCATCCCAGACAAGCTGAAACAAGCTGTCGCGGAGTACGCTGTTCGTTCAGTATCATTGCCTTTGATGGCTGATCCCGACTCGACTGTTGTGAACGTCACCTCTAAGACAGAGGTTGTCGGTCCTATCACTGAATCCTACAAATTCTCTTCTTCAGTGAAAATTCCGGTTTATCCTGCTGCTGACCGAATCCTTACCTCTCTTCTCTTGGGCTCAGGGCAAGGAGGCGTTATTCGTGGTTGACTATAATCGTCTCGCAGCGACTGCTCTTCGACTGATCAACAAGAATGGTCGGTCGATTTCGTTCGTCAAATTGAATGAGACTCCGGCAGATTCTGATCGTCCTTGGAATGGCCCTGTCGCTGGTGAAACTACGATCGACCTCAAAGGTGTTTTCGTTCCTCCCAATACAGTTCGCCAATTTGGTTTGACAGCACTCGGTGAAGGAACTGAATGGAAAGATCTCGTCACTTTCAGTGAGGAAATCATCATCGTTGCCCAAGGAGAGGTTGACCTCCGAGAATACACCAAAGTCGTTGATCGAACTGAAAGATGGGGTATCATCGGGATGCAGGTTCTTCGTCCTGGTGATGTCACTCTTTTGGCTTTTGTGGGAGTTCGTCGATGAGCCTCACATATAAACAAGCCAAAGATGAGATGCTCGACAAGTTCAAGGCGAAGTGGGATCTTACTGGATATCCAGTATCCTACCAAGATGTTCGCAAACAGAGGCCCAGGGAAGATGATCCGTGGGCGAATGTTTTCATCAATCATGCTTCTGGTGGCCAAAGAGCCTTCGGAGGCAACAATCAACGCACATTCAACAGAACAGGATTTATTACTGTTCAGTTGTTTACGCCAAGTGGAAAAGGCTTGCAAGAGGCTTACGATTTGGCTAAGGTGGTGTCCGACGCCTTCGAAGGTATCGCAACTCCAGGGGGAGTGTGGTTCCGTAACGTGAGGTTGAACGAGGTCGGTCGTGACGGAGAGTTCTTTCAACTGAACGTTGTCGTAGAGTTCGTCTACGATGAGATCAAATAAGGAGGCCAGATATGGCACAGGTCAATAAGATCGACTCCAACATCACGGGACTGGCCTATGCCGAAGAATCGTCGCTCGGCGTTCTCAGCTCCCCTGTTTGGCGTCGCCTCGAACCAAATAGCTACAATGATTTCGGCGGTGAGCTCACCACGAAAGCATCGAACCCGATCAACCCGTCTCGCCAGCGAAAGAAGGGATCTGTTGTCGATCTCGACGCCTCTGGTGGTTTCAACCATGATCTGACTTTCCACAACATGATCGATCTCTTTCAGGGTCTCATGTTTGCTGATATCCGTCAGAAAGGCTACGAAGTCGTTACGGCGGTTGATATCGATCTTGCAAACCCTGACGAATACGAAGTGGCTTCTACGGCTGGCTTCCTCGTTGGATCGATCATCAAGGGTTTCGGTTTCACCAACTCTGCAAACAACGCTCTCAACGTGGTGACCGCCATCACTGCAAACGTCAGCGTTGAAGTTGCCACTGGTCTTCTTGTGACTGAAGCACCTCCGGCTGGAGCATTCATTCAGTGCGTCGGTCATCAGGCAACTGTTGGTGATCTTGACGTCAACGTCACTGGTGACTTCGCGACTATCACGTCTACCACTCTGAACTTCACTACTCTCGGCCTTGTCGTTGGTCAGTGGATCTTCGTCGGTGGTGACAGCGGTGGAACTCAGTTCACCAATGCTGCGAACAATGGCTTCAAGCGAATTCGTTCGATCTCGGCGAATGCTCTCGTTCTTGATAAATCGGTACTTCCGATGATCACTGAAGCGAACACGACCAGCACTGTTCAGCTTTTCTTCGGTGACGTTCTCCGGAATGAAACTGGCTCGCTGATCAAGCGTCGCTCCTACACTCTGGAACGGACGCTCGGCGCTCCTGATGATGCTCAGCCGTCACAGATTCAGTCTGAATATCTCAGCGGCGCTGTGCCGAATGAGTTCACGCTGAATATTCCGACCGCTGATCTCGTGAACGTTGACTTCTCCTTCATGGCGATCAACAATCAACAGCGGACAGGCGCTCAGGGTCCTCTCCAGACTTCGGTGAAGACTCCTCTTCCGGCCAAGACCTTCAATACCTCGAGTGACTTCTCTCGCATCAAGATGTCCGTTCTTGATATTGCAAACGAAGCTCCGAGCTCGCTGTTCGCTTTCATCACGGAAGCGACGATCAGCATCAACAACAACGTCTCACCGAACAAGGCCGTTTCGGTCCTCGGTGCGTTCGATGTGACCGCAGGTACTTTCACAGTCAGCGGCAACATCACCGCCTATTTCGCAAACGTCGCTGCGATCCAAGCTGTTCGAAACAATTCGGACGTGACCTTGGACATGGCGATCGTCAAGAACAATCAGGGTATCGTCATTGACATTCCTTTGATTGCTCTTGGTGATGGACGTCTGAATATTGAACAGGATCAGCCGATCACGCTTCCTCTCAATATGGACGCCGCCACTGGTGAAGATATTGCGACAGGGTTCGATCACACCCTGCTCTTCACCTTCTTCTATTATCTTCCTACGGCGGCTGACTAAGGTCAGCCGTTAAACCCTCAGAAAAGGAGTATCAATATGAGCAGCATGTATGAACAGTTTGAGACAGATACCAATCTCGAAACTGGTGGCATTTGGATCGATTACGGTGATTTCCGTGTGCAGATCGCTCGTGCCGGTGGTTCGAACAAGAAGTATCTGTCTTACGCTGAAGCGAAGACGAAACCGTTCCGTCGGGCGATCCAGGCTGGGACAATGCCGGAAGATCGTTCTCGTGCTCTGCTCTACGATATCTATGCCAAGACTGTCATTCTGAACTGGCAGATCGCTGACGGCGAAGAGAAGGACGGAACCACCAAGTGGAAGAATGGCATCCACGCGAAGACTGGTGCTCCTCTCCCTGTTACGCCCGAGAACATCATTGCGACGTTCCGCGCTCTGCCTGCTCTCTTTGTTGATCTTCAGTCGGCGGCGGAAGGCGTCGCCCTGTTCCGCAAAGAAGAGATGGAGGCTGACGGAAAAAACTAGCCGAAGTCCTGCTCTATTTCCTGGAGCAGGGCGCTGTCGAAAAGAAGATCATGGAACAATGTCTCAGGGAGGGTCTTCCCTTCCCTGAGAAAATACAAAACGCCCCTGATCTTCTCACTGGTCTAGAGCTCTACTATCTCGGGTTTGTGGAGCTTTCCGACAGTAGGCAAATAGGGATGGCTATGGGTCCAATACCATGGAAGGTGATTCACGATTACTGCGAGGCTCATCATCTAGACGAAGACCAAACTGAAGAGATGCACCACCATATCCGAGAAATGGATGCAGTGTATCTTGAGTTTCACAGGAGAAAGAAATAGTCGTGGCAACCCTCCTCCAGTTTTCCCGCAACATTCGTAAGCTCGGAAGTCGCATCGAGAATAACTCGGTTGCGTTGACCAAGCGTGTTGCGAAGAAGGCTCTTACTGGACTGGTCGAGGGAACTCCTGTTGACGAAGGTGATGCTCGTTCGAACTGGCGTGTCTCCTTGGGCAACCCGACGAGGTCTGTCATCCCAGCATACTCTCCGGGCAAAAAGCTCGGGATCGGTGAACGAGCGAACGCCAGAGCGACAATCGCTGCTGGCTTCGCTGTCATCAATCGTTTGAAAGTCGGTGCGAAGAGAGGAACTGGTCAGGCAGGGACTGCTGTCTTCATCACCAATGCAATTCCGTATCTTGATCGTCTTCGTTCTGGCTCTTCCAAACAACAGCCGAATGATTGGGTTCAGATTGCTATGATGGAAGCCCGGAATGAGATCGCAGGAGTTCGGCTCCTCTCAAGAAATGTGGGTGATGGAGAATGACAACTGAAACCATTGACATCATTGTAAGAGAGAATGGCGCTCGAGTTGTCAAGCGTTCATTGGAAGAGATTGGCGACGTCGCGACCAGATCTGTTCGCGGTCTTCGTTTGCTTCAGAACTCACTCTTTGTTCTAGGTGGCGCTGGCGCTGTCGCTGGTCTCACCAAAATGCTGGATACTCTGACGAACTTTGAAAACCGTCTTCGTCTTGTGACGAATAGCACGGCAGAGCTCAACGCTGTCCAGAATGAACTTTTCAATATCGCTAACCGAACTCGTAGCAGTTTCGAGACGACGAGTGAACTTTATACTCGTATGGCGCTCGCTGCTCGTGAGCTTGGACTGTCGCAGCGCGATGTTCTCCAATTCACTGAATCACTCAATCAGGCAACGATCCTTTCTGGTGCAAGCACTCGTGAAGCAAATGCTGCTCTTATCCAGCTGTCACAGGGCTTGGCTTCTGGTCGATTGAATGGTGATGAACTTCGTTCTGTTCTTGAACAGCTTCCTTATGTCGCTGACATCATCGCAAACTCTCTTGGTGTGACACGAGGGCAGTTGAGGAAGTTGGGATCTGATGGCAAGATCACATCAGCCCAAATCGTGAAAGCGTTCGCTGACGCTCGAGAAGAACTGGCAGTTCGTTTCGGGACAACTGTTCCTACGATTGGTCAGGCTTTTGAAGTTCTTCGCAATCAGGCTCTTCGTGTCGTTGATCAATTCGACGATATGACAGGTGCAAGTGCTTCCGTGGCGAATGCAATCATCACCATCGCTGACTCTCTTGAGTTTCTTGTCGCTGGTATTGTTTCTGCAAGTGCGGCTTTCGCTGCTTTCAAAGCTGTTGGATATATCTCAGCTCTCATTCAGGTGATCAAATACAACAGAGAAGTTGCTGCTGCTGTCGCTGCTGGGAACGCAACTTTGCTGACTGCTGAGGGAATTGAGAAAGCCAAAGCTGCAAGTGCTCTTGCTTCTGCCGCTGCGACCAATGCCGCTGCGACTGCCAAAGTTCGTGAACTTCAAGTTGGAGCGGCACAGATCGCTCAGAACATCACTCTCCTTCAACAGCAAGCTGCTGAGGGTGCGATCGTTGTGACGAATGGTCGAGCTCGTTCTGCTCTGACTGGCCGTTTCGTTGCTCTCAATGCTGCTGTCGCGAATAACATTCGCACCAATATCGCTCTTGCTCGTACTGAGCAACTTCTTGTTGGAACGAGCGCTGAGCTTGCCGCTGCGACGACTGCTCAAACTGCTGCGACAAATGCTCTCAGTGCAGCTCAGGCAAGATCTACAGCCGCTATCGCTGCCTCATCAGGTGTATTCGCAAGATTGAGTGCGACTTTCCCAGTGCTGGCTGGTCTTATCAATATTGTCAGAACTGCGATGATGGGTCTGTGGGCGATAATGGTTGCCAATCCCATTGGAGCTGTCATAGCTGCGATCGTCGCAATAGTCGCGGCTCTTGTCTATTTCTCTGATAAGATTGGAGTTGCAGATGACGGCTTCGTCACTCTTCGTGATGTTGGTATCGCAACCTTCCAGTTGATCGGCGAGGCGATTGCTCCTGTCATCACTCTCATCAGTGACGGTTTCTCAGCAGCAATTGATTTTGTATCTGGTCTCTGGAACAAACTGAAAGACTTCGTTGGACAGGTGATGGGTATCATCTTGAACGTTGTCAAGAGCTACATCAACTTCCAGATCGGTCTTTGGGTCGGTCTGTTCAACAGTGTGATGAAAGCATGGGGCTTGTTCCCAGCCGCTCTGAAAGATCTCGGAGCTCTTGCTATCACTGGTCTGATCACCGTGGTTGAGGCTGGTCTGGAAGGACTCGTCAAGGGCATCGGAGACTTCCTCGAGTGGCTCGGAGGAGCTTTCACTGCTGTTGGCCTTGAGAATCCTTTCGCAACGATGTTCGACAACTTTGATGTCAATCTCGAAGAATTCAAACCCGAAGTGACTGGTGCTGCTCAGCAGGTTGGCCAGATCTTCAATGATGAATTCGGTAAGGCTCTCAGCACCGACTATATTGGAAACGCATGGGGAGCAATCCTCGAGCGAGCAAGAGCAGTTGCCGCAGAACGACTTGCAAATCTCGACACAAAGAGTGATCCTGCCAATCCTGCTGGGACTGGAGCAGGTGGCGCTGACTCGAAAGCGAAATCTTTCGCTGAAGTTGTTCGTGAGTTGACTTTGCAGAATGAGCTCCTCAAAGTGAATACTGCCGAGCGTGAAAAGCTCCAGGCGGTTCTTCAGATTGAAGAGCAGATGAAGCGTAGTCTTACGGAAGCTGAACGTGGCCTCGTCATGGAGCTTCTGAATGAGAACCAAATCCTTAAAGCGGCCTCTGATATCTATGAAGAAATCAATGGCCCGATGGAGAAGTACAAGACAAATCTGGAAGCCATCAAGCGTCTTCTTGCAGATGGTCGTATCTCTCAGGATCAATTTGTCACTGCAACTCGTGCAGCAAGAATTGAATTCTTGAGTTCACAGACTGACATGGCTTCCGGCCTTGAAAGAGGTCTGCTGCGTATTCTTGAGAAAACTGGTGACTACGCGAAGCAAATGGAAGACATCATCACGAATGCCTTTGATGGTATGGCATCTGCGATTGCTGATCTCGTGGTTGATGGTGAAGCCGACTTCTCAAGTCTTATCAAGAGCATCAACAAGCAGATCGTTCAGCTCGTTGTGTCTCAGGCTTTCCAGCAACTCTTCGGCGGTTTTACTGGAGGGACTGGAACTGGTGGAGGGAACATCTTCGGGAATCTTTTCAAGTCACTGTTCTCGTCCCTTCCTGGGCTTGTGTCAGGTGGCTCTTTCCAAGTTGGTTCTCAAAGTGGGATTGCTCCCCTTCCTGGTGTTGACAATCGTCTTGTCGCCTTCCGTGGTAAAGACGGCGAGAATGTCACTGTCACTCCAAAAGGGCAAACTCCTGGAGGCGGTCAGCAGAATATCACTGTGAACTTCAATGTCTCAACTCCTGATGTCGAGGGCTTCCGTCGTAGTGAAGGTCAGCTGTCTGCCAGAGCCGCTCGCATGATCAGCAGAGCAGGGAGGAACTCTTAATGGCTTTTCACGAAATTCAGTTCCCAACTGATATCTCTGCTGGATCTTCCGGTGGGCCTGAACGTATCACTGACATCGTGACTCTTCGATCTGGTTTTGAAGAGCGAAACAGTATATGGGCGAACTCTCGTCGTCGTTATGACGCTTCACAGGGAATTCGCAGTATTGACAAACTATATGAAACTATCGAATTCTTTGAGGCCCGTCGTGGACGTCTTCATGGATTTCGCTGGAGGGACTGGAGCGATTATCGTTCAGGAAAGCCCAAGAAGGTGCCAGCCTTCAACGATCAACAGATTGGAACTGGGAATGGTGTTGCAACTCAGTTTCAATTGAGCAAGACCTATAGCCTCAGCTCGAATCCTTGGACTCGTGAAATCAAAAAGCCAGTCGCCGGAACCGTGCTGATTGGCAAGAACGGTGTTCAACAGACTATCACAACCCACTTTACAGTTGACACGACAACTGGTATCGTGACCTTCGTAACACCTCCGGCCAATGGTCACGTGATTACAGCGGGGTTTGAATTCGATGTTCCGGTTCGTTTTGACACTGACTTCATGAATGTCAGCGTTGAAATCTTCGAAGCAGGGAGCCTTCCCCAGATTGATATTTTGGAGATCAGGGTGTGAGACAATTCCATTCAACTTTGCAGGCTCATCTTGACGGCGGCACGACGACTATGTGCTACTGCTGGAAAGTCACGCGTCGTGATGGACAAGTCCAGGGATTCACAGAGCATGACCGTGATCTCACTTTCAGTTCTCTCACATACAAAGCCTCAACTGGTTTCACTGCTTCTGCAATCCAGAGCTCACTAGGCTTGAGCGTTGACAATCTAAATGTTGATAGCGCCCTGAGCGCAGATACGATCAATGAGGTTGATCTTTCTGCTGGAAGATATGATGCAGCTGAGATTGAACTTTGGTGGGTCAACTGGAATGATATCTCAAATGCAAACATGCGATACAAAATCGCTAAGGGGACCATCGGCGAAGTCAAGAGGATGGAAACCTCGTTCAGCGCTGAGTTGCGTTCGCTGACTCAGAAGGCACAGCAGAAGACTGGACGGACTTATCAGCGATATTGTGATGCGGTGCTTGGGGATAACCGCTGCAAGGTCAATTTGGCGGCGCTGGCGGACAATGGCACGGTCGCCACGGTTTTGGACAGTCGAGCGTTCTCAACTACCACTATTTCAGGCTCCAGTGACACCTTCACGCTCGGTCATGTTCAGTTCACCTCTGGGCTTTGCTCCGGTTTGCAGTTCGAGATCAAACAGCACATTCAATATACGAGTGGAGTTCATTCCATTGAACTCTGGTCAGCTGTTCCTTTCGCTATTTCTCCTGGTGACACTTTCACAATGTATCCTGGATGCAAGAAAGATCGTGAAACCTGTGTTTCCAAGTTCAATAACATTCTGAACTTTCAAGGCTATGAGTTCATTCCTGGAAATGATGCCGTAGCAAAATATCCAACAAAGGGAGGGGCGAGCCAAGATGGACGCAGTCTCTTCGGTAACTAAGAAAATCTCCTGCTGCGGAGAGGAATATCGCATGACTGGTGTTCTTCCTGAGAACCGCCAGAAGATCATCGATATCGCTCGCACATGGATCGGAACTCCGTATCGTCATCAATCGTCTATCAAGGGCGAAGGATGCGACTGTGTTGGAATGGTTCGTGGTGTTTATCGCGAATTCTTTGGTGTTGAGAATGACCCAGAGAATATGCCTCCTTATCAACCGAACTGGTATGAAGTGGATCAAAAAGATCCTCTTCTCTTGTTCGGCCGCCGCCATTTGGAAGAAGTTCCTTTTGAAGAAATGATGCCGAGCGATATACTTGTCTTTCGTATGAAGAGAGGTGTTTCCGCAAAACACTGTGGCATCATCACCTCTACTGATACGATGGTTCATGCTTATAGCAAGCAGAAAGTTTACGAAGTGAGCTTGGGAGATCAGTGGCTTCGCAAAGTCGCTGCTGTCCTGCGTTTCCCTTGCCCGGAGGATGAGGTTTAATGGCTACTCTCATCCTGACTTCTGCTGTCGCTTCTCTTGGGCTTTCCGGTTGGGGATTGTTCGCTGCGTCTCTCGCTGCGACTGCTATCGGTACGTTCATTGACAATCGACTCTTTGCAACTCACCAGAACACTGAGGGTCCTCGTCTTCAAGAAATCGCTGTATCAAACTCTACAGAAGGGTCTCCAATCAAACGCCTCTACGGACGTTGCAGAATTGGTGGGACGTTAATCTGGGCGACCCATTTCAAAGAAACTAAGACCGAAGAAGAAGTCGGTGGCGGCAAAGGTGGAGGCGGCGGACAGACAGTCACGAGTTACACTTATTCGATTTCATTCGCAGTTGCTTTCTGTGAAGGAGGTCCCTGCACTGAACTCGGTCGTGTTTGGTTTGACGGATCTCTCGTCGATATTTCTAAATTCAATTGGCGCTGGTACGAGGGAACAAGTACTCAGTCTCCTGACAGTTTGATTCAACAAGTTGAGGGTGCAGACAAAGTTCCAGCTTTTCGTGGAACTGCTTATCTTGTTTTTGAAGATCTTCCTCTTGCAGATTTTGGAAATCGTATTCCTCAGGTAACTGCTGAAATCAATCATCAGGTGGCAGTCAATGACCCTGACGTCATGGAGAACATCCTTCAGGGTATTTCTCTCATTCCTTCTTCTGGAGAGTTCATCTACTCTAATGTAGTCACAACGAAAAGTGATGGTGAGGGTAACTCTCAGGCTGAGAATTCTCACTACAAGAAGAATGTCACTGACATCGAAATCTCTCTTGATCAGATGAACTGTGCTCTTCCAAATATCGAAACTGTCAATCTCGTTGTCGGTTGGTTTGGTGATGATCTTCGTGCTGGTAACTGCCAGTTCAAGCCCAGAGTGGAAGTGGCAAACAAGAGCAACTCAGTTCCATGGAGAGTGAACGGCATAGTTCGTTCTGGAGCTACTCTCGTCTCAGTGGACAGTCAGGGTCGTCCTATCTATGGTGGAACTCCATCAGATCATTCTATTGTTCAAGCTATCCAGGAGTTGAAGTCTCGAGGTCATAAGGTCTGCTTCTACCCGTTCACTCTTATGGATATCCCTTCTGGAAACACAAAGCCGAACCCTTACTCTGCGAATGGTGCTGGAGTAGGTCAGGCTGCTTTCCCGTGGAGAGGACGTATCACTTGTCATCCAGCTCCTGGTTTCGCTGGAACGGTTGACAAGACTGCAACTGCTTCAACTCAGGTCGACAGTCTTTTTGGAAGCGCGACTACTGGTAACTTCAGCGTCTCTGGAACTCAGGTTGACTGGACTGGTGGGTCCGATTGGGGCATTCGCAGAATGATTCTCCACTACGCTCTGCTCTGCAAAGCGGCTGGTGGAGTTGATTACTTCTGTGTCGGGACCGAAATGGTTGGAGTGACGAGCATCCGCTCTTCTGCTTCAAACTATCCTGCTGTCACGAAATACGCCAGCCTCATTAATGATGTGAAAGCAATCGGTGGTGTTGCCACAGAAGTTGGATACGCTGCTGATTGGAGTGAATACCATTCTCATCGTCCTGGAGATGGGACGAATGATGTCTACTTCAACATGGATCCTATTTGGCAAGCTGCTGATTTCATCGGTATCGACAACTACATGCCTCTTTCTGATTGGCGTGATGGAATTCTTCACACTGATTATGACGGTGTGAACGGGCCGAGAAAGATCTATGATCGAAATTATCTGACTTCGAACATCGAAGGAGGCGAATACTACGATTGGTTCTATGCGAATGAATCCAATCGTGATAACCAAATTCGCACTGCTATCACTGATGGCGCTTATGGAAAACCGTGGGTCTTCCGTCAGAAAGACATTCGCAATTGGTGGAACAATCAGCACTTCAATCGTCCGGCTGGAGTTCAAAGCGGTTCTCCAACTGGATGGACTCCCGGAAGTAAACGAGTGATCTTCACTGAATTCGGGTGTCCAGCTGTCGATAAAGGAACCAATCAACCGAACGTTTTCGTTGATCCTAAGTCATCTGAGTCAGAGTATCCGCATTATTCGACTGGACAACGAGACGATGTCATCCAGAGAACTTACATCGAAGTCTTCGTCAAATACTGGCGTGACAATGGCGGTTCGATGGTTGCTCATGAAGATATGTGGGCCTGGACTTGGGACGCTCGCCCATATCCTCAATTCCCGTATCTAAACGAAGTCTGGAGCGATGGAGCAAACTGGACTCTCGGTCATTGGCTGAATGGACGTGCTGGCTCGGTAACTCTTGGAGCCCTCGTCACTGAATTCATGAGCCTCGTTGGGCTCGAGAATGATGTCGACGTTTCCGAACTCGTTGGACAGAACACAATCGTTCCTGGATATGTTGTTGACAACATCATGTCGCCGCGAGAAATGCTGACTTCTCTTTTCTCTGCTTTCATGTTCGATGGTTATGAAAGCGGTGGGAAATTGAAGTTCTCTCTTCGCATCGACACAGTTTTCAACAACATTGATATCAATGATCTTGTAACTGAGAAAGGCAACCCAGGAGGTTTCTCAATAACTCGCCAGCAAGAGACTGAGCTCATTGCTGCTGCAAGAGTCGACTTTATGGATCCAGAGAATTCGTACCAGTCAGCCTCTGTGTCTGGAACAAAGATTGTTGGAGAAAGTCAGAACGTCGCTAGAGTCCAATTCCCTGTTGTCTTGGATCAGAAATATGCACGATCTCTTGCTGATCAAATTGTTCAAGAAAGTTGGGCTGCTCGTGAAGTTGGTGAGTTCCTGTTCCCAATTTCTAAAATGAAATTCGAGCCAGGAGACGGTTTGACTTTCACGATTGGTAGCAGATTCTTCTCGACAAGAATCAATGGTGTCGAGGATGGTCTTAATCGTAAGATTGAATTCTCAACTCACGAACCTTCGATCTATGGTGGCATGGCGTTCTCTGGACGTCCCCCAATCTCAACTGCACCGAACGTCTATGGAAAGTCCATTGTCGAGTTCCTGGATATTCCTCTTCTCACTGGTTCCGAAAGTTCTCCTTGGGCTCCTCGAGTAGTAGCCTATCAGGATCCCTTCCCGCCGAGTGTTGATATCTATATCAAAGATCCTGTGACTTCTGGATTGACTCTGATCAACCAGATTGAAAATCGTTCTGTCTTTGCCAGAACTATGACTGCTCTTGAGCCAGCTTCTCCATGGGTCATCAATTATGGACAAACTCTTCGTGTCAACATCAGCAACCCCATATTTCAGCCAACGAGCAACACTGAGGATGCGATCTACAGTGGATTGAACGCCATAGCTGTCAAGAATGATAACGGTCTCTGGGAGATCATTCAGTTCGTCAACGCGACTCTTGTCAGCGGGACAACCTATGATCTTAACGGTCTCATTAGAGGTCAGCTCGGAACTGAAGCTGATATGGCAACGATCTCCATCGATGCAAGAGTTGTTTTCTTGCAGACGAGTATTCTTGTTCCTCTCGGAATTACAAATTCCCAGAAGACGTTTACTCTGACTTATCGGTATGGTCCTTCTGCTGATGATCCTTCAGAAGACACCTATCAAGATCAGACTCTGACATTTAGGGCAGTCGGGCTCATGCCCTATGCTCCAACTTCATTGCAAGCCGTCGAGACAAACCCAGATGGGAGGATTCAAATCTCATGGGCTCGTCGTACACGTTTCGGTGGAGACGATTGGGACAGCACAGTTGAGCCTCCGTTGAATGAAGAATATGAGAAATACGACCTTGAAATCCTCAATGGAGCTTCGGTTGTAAGATCACTTGCAGGATTGACGTCTACGGATTATACTTACTCGGCGGCCGATCAGGTTACCGATTTCGGGAGTCTTCAGACGTCGGTTCACGTTAGAATTTATCAGCTGAGCTCTTCTATCGGAAGAGGCCATGCTGCCGATGAAACGCTCATAGTCGACGCGGTCGCACCGTGAGGAAGGGATAGCAATGGCAAACACTCCAGTCCTCGGACTTCCAATGATCGGGTCGAATCAGGCCCAGAAACACGTTCCTGTGAACGCCTCGTTTCGTGATCTTGACATTCTTGTTCAACTGACTGTTCTTGATAGGAACTTGACAACTCCTCCAGCAACTCCCAATCAAGGTGACAGATATATTGTCGCTGCCGGAGCGACTGGAGCTTGGACTGGTCAAGCCAACAAGATCGCAGCTTGGGTTGATGCAGCTTGGAAATTCTATTCCCAAGTGGAAGGCTGGCTCTGCTACATTCAGGATGAAGATGTTCTCGTAGCATGGAATGGAACTTCCTGGACTGATATCATCACTGGCGCTGGAGGGATGACTCTCTCCACAACTCAGACAGCTTCTGGTGCAAAGACTTTCTCAGGAACTTTTGTTGTCTCTGCTGCCAGTGCCTCTCTTGGGACAAGCACCGCTGCTTCGACTATCAACGTAGGTAGCGGAGCGACGCTTACTGCTACTTCAAAGACCGTGAACATCGGAACTGGTGGTGTTTCCACTTCTACAACGACGATCAATATCGGTTCCGCTGTAGCTGGTTCACTCGGAACCACGACGATCAATTCACCAACTGTGAATTTCAGTTCTATCAATACGACAATCAATTTGGTTGGAACGACGACTCTCGCAGGGACAGCTACAACTGCGACTCTATTGTATCTCGGTCTCGGTGGTGCAACTCCGGATGCGACAAATCGCCTCTCGTTGAATACGCCATCTGTTCTTGTGAATAACGCTGGAACAAGCGTAAACACCACTCTCAATAAGAATGCCGCTGGCAATGATGCTTCGTTCACATTTCAAACTGCTTTCAGCACTCGAGCATTGTTTGGACTTCTCGCTGACGATCATTTCACAATCAAAGTATCACCGAATGGATCTTCATTCTTCACCGGTTTGAATATCCGAAATGCTGATGGAAACGTCGGTGTCGGTGGCGCTTCTGCTGATGCGAATAATGGTTTGTCCGTAAGCGGAAATCTTCTGCTGAATCGTAAAACAGCGAGTGTCGGAGCGACTCTAAACAAACAAGCTGCTGGTGACGATGCGTCCTTCACGTTCCAAACGAACTTCTCCACTCGCGCTCTCTTTGGGCTTCTGGCTGATGACAATTTCACCATCAAAGTCTCGCCGAACGGAAGTTCGTTCATCACAGCTTTCACAATCAATGCCACAACTGGCCGAGTGACAATGACTGAAGGCTATCAGGCAATTGCGACTGATGCAGCTTTCACTATCAACCCTGCGGATCCTTTTGAAACTCGTCACACAGGAACTCTTACTGCTGCGAGAGCCTGTACGCTTGGAACATCTGGTGCTCTCACTGGAATGAAGAAGCGCCTCACGAGAACTGGCGGCGGGGCTTTCAATATCACATTCGCTGGAAAAGCTATGGCGACAAATACATGGGCTGAGGCTGTTTATGATGGAGCAGCTTGGTATCTTGCAGCCTACGGAGCTCTATAAGGAGATATGAATATGGCAAAGAAAAATCCTGACAATTACCGAGTCACAATCAACGGATATCCTCTTGACGGGGTCGTTGAATGGGACGAGGAAGCTGGAACAGTGCTTGTGAATCTTTCTGATGGAACACAGGAGACGAAAAGTGGTTCAGTCAAAGCTCGTCTCCTCACTGAAATTGCCGCTGAAAACAAGGCCGCTGCTGAAGCCGTCGCCAAGAGAAAAGCGGACGAAAAAGCCGCTGCCGGAGAAGCCCAAGAAGAACCTGCTTCCACAAAAGCCGTAAAGTAATTTCGATTGCTAGAACGGCTTTTTGGAAGTATGATCACCAAATAATCATAGATATCACGGAGATACGATCATGGCAACTTTCACAATTCCTGTCGAGGTTGAAGCCTTCATGGCTGAACTTCGTCAGCAGGTTTCGCAGCTCTCTGAACGGTGCGCTGCGATGGCTGGCGAGAAAGCTGGAGTTCAGGCTCAGCTTCAACAGGTGATGCAGGAACTCGAACTGGAGCGCGGTGCAGTTCGTAATCTCCAAGAGCAACTCGCTGCTCGTCCTGAGTTACCGGAGGCTTAAGAATGGGGTTGGTGGAACATAAAACAGGACGCCTCAGAAGGCCGCTGGCAAGCGGCAAGGGCTGGCCTGTATGTTGTGCCACCAATGCCAGCCAAGGGGTTCAGAGCGGCTCTGATGGCGGCTCTGAAGGGCGCAATAAACTGGCTGGCCTTAGCGTTGCCCTCGTGCAACCAAACTGGAGACTAGCTCAACATAAACATCCAGTTGCTGAATAGAGGGAGCGCTCGATGACAACTCAGAATGACCTTTCGGATTGGAGAATAGCTGCCCTTGAGAAGAAACTCGAGGAACAGCATGAGGAAATCGAAGCGCTCCGGAAGGAAATGAACGAGCGGGAAAAAGAGCGGGCCAGAGAAGAGGCCAACAGATTGAAATGGGGGATCGCAACTCTGGGAACAGTGGTGACCACTCTTCTTGGAATTATTTGGACCTTCAGGAAGGTCATCGTTGGAGGTGCCCCGTGATGAAACTTCGAATCATTTTCACCACTCTTTTGGTGTTGAAGATCGCCATTGTTTCCTGGCTTATATTTTCAACAAACTTTTTCATAAATCAGAAGACGATGACGATCGTCAAAGATTCAAACAATCAATGGGTGATGTCCTCTGTACGAGAGACCCCATTTGGAACTGTCGAAGCTGACTGGTGGGCCGAATACCGTCTTCTTGCAAAGGACGATTCGCTGGTTTGCAGTGAGAGAGGTATCGCTACTTACAGACAGCTTCCAGGAGATCTATCGCAGTATGTGATACTCGACTGGGCTTTCCCATGTCTTGAGCAGGGACCTCCGATCTCTATCACATACAGTCGTCGAGTTTGGCTGTTCGGATTCATCCCACTTCGTCCAGCAGTCTTCAACTTCGTGATCAACCCTGATTCTATTCCATCTCTCGATGTGACACCGAATGTGGTGAAGAAAGGAGAGCAGTGATGAACATTCTTCAAATCCAAGAGGCACTGAAAAAGCTCGGCTTCAATCCTGGAGTGATCGACGGCAAGGCTGGTAAGATCACAAAGAAAGCTGTCGAAGCATTTCAGGAAAAGTACGGTCTTGTCGTTGATGGCAAAGCTGGACCTCAGACAAAGAAAGTTCTGCTTGAGGCAATCACTCCTCCGAAATCGAAAAAGCCAGAGCCTGACAAGACACCGATGCAGAATCCAGCTCCTGAGCTGGTTTTCACTTCGTCAGAAGGTCTTCCGCCTCCGAATCTCTCGTCTCTGAAGCTACTCGACACAAAGCGTCCAATCGACGAGATCATCAATCACTGCACGGCGACTCCGGCTGGTAAAGACTACACCGTCGAAGACGTTCGCTCGTGGCACAAGGCTCGCGGTTTCTCGGACGTTGGCTATCACTACCTCATTCATCCTGATGGTCGCATCTCTCTTGGGCGTCCCATCGGTCAGGTCGGTGCCCACGTTCAGGATCACAACACTGGCACAATCGGCGTGAGTTATTTCGGTGGCATCAGCGCTGATGGCAAGCGAGCCGAGGACACTCGCACGGAAGCCCAGAGAAGTTCGATGCTATGGCTGAATCGCTTCCTGGCGAAGAAATTCAAGGTGAAGAAAATCACTGGTCACAATCAATACGCCAACAAGGCGTGTCCGTCCTTCGACGTTCGCAAAGATCCACTCGGAGCGATCGTCTGAGACCGAGCCTATCCGGCAGGTAGGTATGAGGAGAAAAGGAGTAGATATGAATTCCAATTTGTTTCACAATATCTTGAACGTTGTGATTGCGCTGCTCGCAGCCTTCACTGCGTTCTTGATCGCTACGGGGTGCTCTGCTCTCCCTACCGGAAACCTTGAATGCTCAGGTTCGTGGATCTCGCCTGAATGGACTTCTTTGGCCGTTGCGGCTCTTGGAGTTCTCAAGACGCTGGTCAACATCGTTCGTGACGGGTTCTCTGGTCTGGCGAAACAGCAACCACCTGTCAAGTGAGGAGGTGATCCTGTGTCTTGGCTCTCGCTTCTTTTAGCACTTCTAAAGATGGCTCAATCTCTGTTCGACTATGTTGAACGGAATAAGCTATTGGATGCTGGAGGAGCGAGAGCTATCCAGGAACAGATGGAGGAACTCAATGGTCGGGTCAAGAAAGCTCTTGCAGCGCGTGACGCTGTTGCTCGTGACGCTGATGCTGGCAAGCTGCACGACGATGACGGGTATCGGAAAGATTGAGACTGGCGAGGCTAATCAGCTCGCTGTCTGTGATGCTTGGAAACCGATATACTGGAAGTCTTCGTGGCCTGATGACTCGATCCTTCAGGCAAAACAGAACAACGCCGCGCGATTAGCGTGGGGCTGTCCGAAGTGAAGTAAGTGGAGGCAGGTGGAGTCAGAGGAAACTCGCTAAGTGCTTGGAAGCATTGGCAAATGTAATGGCTGACTTTACTTGCTTTACTGCCTCCCCCTAGCTGGCAACCGTGGGGTAAATGGCCCACGGTGGTCGGAGCGGCCTCTGAGGCTCCACTTATTATTTAGTAAAGTAAGTAGAGTAAGTAGAGTCAGAAGGGGTTAAGCTGTTGCAAACATTGGACTTCCTCTGCCTCCACTTATTTCTTTCACCCGAAGTTAAGTAAAGGCAGGTGGAGTCAGGAGGTTGAAACACCGAGATTGCAAGAGAGCCCTCCTTGGGCTATGATGATACTCAGAAAAGGAGAAACCATATGGATCTGTCACAATACCCTCACGTCATTGACCCCTTCAACCATCAGAAAGAACACCTTGAGAAACACGTTCGCTCGACGTCGTGGGGTCTGTTCTGGGAGCAGGGAACGGCAAAGACAAAACCAGTCATCGACACAGCGTCATTCCTATATCTCAACGGTGAGATAGATGGTCTGCTCGTCGTCGCTCCTCCCGGAGTTGAGCGAAACTGGAACACTGATGAAATCCCGAAACACATGCCAGCTGAAGTCGCTCTTGACACGATGGTGCAAGTCTTTCTAACGGCAAAGAAAGACACCAAAGATAACATTCGAGCAATGGAAATGTTGATGAAGCACAAGGGCCTCGCGGTCATGCTCATCTCTTACAATGCTTTCATGACTCAGAAGGGCAAGGACACAGTCTGGAAATTCCTTCGTCGGCGTAAAGCACTCTATATTCTTGATGAAGCTCACAACATCAAGTCTCCAGGAGCGAAGCGTACGAAGTCGATCATCGCCTCTGGGCGTTACGCGAGTCACCGAAGAATCCTCACAGGAACTCCAATCGCAGTTGGACCCTTCGACGTATATTCACAAGTCAAGTTTCTTGATGAAAACTTCTGGAAACGTAAGGGTATCGGTGGAGCAGTTGAGTTCCGTCAATTCTTTGGTGAGTGGTTTACTGCTGAGCAGTGTAAACGTGAGCTCGGGTATGATCCTGGCTTCGACAAACTTCTCGGCTACAAGAATATGGATCTTCTTGAAGAATGGCTGAAAGAGATCACGGATCGTGTCTTGAAAGACGATGTTCTGGATCTTCCTCCGAAACTGTATTCCAAGAAATATGTGGAAATGACTTCCACGCAGAGAGCAATCTACAACGAGTTGAAAGACGAGTTTCTCTACAAATTTGATGATGGCGAAGTTCTGGATGGTGAGCTCCCGATCGTGCGCCTTCTTCGTATGCAACAGATTCTCTGCAACTACGTTCCGACTGGTGACGATGAGCCTGTTCGCATCTTGGGCAATCAGAACCCTCGCCTCGAAGCAATGGAAGAGATTCGTGATGAGACTTTCCATCCAGGAATTGTATGGGCTCGTTTTCGTCATGACGTTGACCAGATCATGGATCTTCTTGGAAAGAAAGCTGTTCGCTACGACGGCTCTGTTGACGATGATCAGGCTGAACGGAACAAGCTGGCGTTCCAAGCTGGAGATGTTCAGTGGTTCGTCGGCACAGCCCAAAAGGGAGGTCCTGGCCTCACTCTGCATCAGGCCAAAACAATGGTCTACTATTCCAACAGTTTCCGTCTGATCGATCGCCTTCAGTCCGAGGATCGTGCTCACCGAGCAGGCATGGACGATAATCCGGTTCTCTACATTGACATCGTCTGCCCCGGAACGGTTGACGAACGCATCGTGGACAACCTTCGCAACAAACGAGACATCGCCAGCACTATCCTCGGTGATGAGCTGAAGGAGTGGATATGACTGTATTCGTCGTCCAGAAACAAATGCGCTTCGACGAAGGATCTGGGGACTTGGTTCCCAGATTCCGTACTCTTGAGAAAGCTGAGAAGTTCGGTCAAATTCAGTATCTCTTGAGTCCTAGCGCACACCCATTCAATCCCGAAAACATCATTGGAGATCTTCATGATAAATTGAAGACTTACAGTGATGAAGATTATTTGCTACTGATTGGAAATCCTGCTCTCATTGGAATGGCCACTGCTGTCGCTGGGCATTACAACGGAGGAAAACTCAAGCTCCTTCAGTGGTCTGGTCGTCAAGGTGACTACGCTGAAATATCTGTACGAATGTTTTAACTTGTCAGATGAACGGGGCGGTGCTATGACATAGGCTGAGGGGTGGCGCGGTGCTGGCCCTCGGTGACGGATAACAAAGGACATGACATGAGCGAAGATATTCCGGACTATTCAGCTTTCAAAGAGCAATCTACCATCGCTCCTGGTGGAAATCTTATGGGAGCACTCGTCGCTCTTGCCGACGAACAAGAGGCCGCTCAGGCCGAAGTGGAGCGACTCGAGCTCCTGCTGGATGAGGCCAAGAAGAACCTCCAGCGAATCACCGAGCACGAAATTCCCAAGCTGATGGATGGTATCGAGGGCAAGCTCAATCTGCCCGATGGTCGTACCATCACGATCTCTGAGAAGATCCGAGCCAGCATCACGAGCGACAAGAAACCTCTCGCTTTCGGGTGGCTCAACGAAAACGGTCATGGTGCGCTCATCAAGCGGCGCTTCATTATTGAATTTGGTCGTGACCAAGAAGAATGGGCGAAAGAGTTCGAAAAGCAACTCGGACAGTCCAAGACTCCGCTCAACGTCAAGAAGGAAGAAAACGTTCATTGGCAGACGCTGGACGCCTTTGTTCGTGAACAGCTTGGCGAAGGCTCCGATCTTCCGCTGGATCTCTTCGGCGTATTCCGTCAGCGCTTCTCGAAAATCAAAGGAGCGAATTAACACATTGGAGGATCTGGATCGAAAGGCCCAGAGGACGAAATGCTCGGAACAAGTGGATTCGCCCAAGTGAACGTCTCGCCCGTTCTGCCGCTGAGCTAAACGCAGGATGTGTCCTGAACCTCCAATCCTAATTCGGTTGACCGGAGCCTCGGGTCAGCTGTCTTAAAGTAGAGGCATCAACGTTCAACAACGAAAGGATACCAGTCATGGCTGGAAAAGACGTAGCAAAGGCCGAAGAAAAGGGAACGGCAGTTTCTGTCGGAAACTTCAATTACGGTGAAATGGCCGGAGTCGGCTTCGAGGATACGAAAGGCACTGACCTTTCCATTCCGTTCATCAACCTCCTTCAGTCAAACTCGCCGGAAGTCGAGGAAGGTGCGATTGAGGGCGCGAAGCCAGGACTCATGCTCAACACCGTGACCGGCGAACTGACGGAGCAGGTCATCTTCCTTCCTGTTCATAAGGAGGAAGCGTGGGTCGAATGGGTTCCTCGCATCAAGGGTGGTGGCTTTGTCACTCTGCATGACCCGAACGGCGAGCTGGTGAAGGATCTCATCAAGAACAATGGTGGAACTCGTATTCCGCCGAAGGGAACTGATGGGAAGCGAATTTCGTTCAAGCACGGCGACAACGAGGTCATTGAGACCTACTACGTCTACGGGCTGATCCTGAACGAGGAAGGAACCGAGGTCGAATCGTTCGCGGTGATTTCCTTCAGCTCCACGAAGATCAAGCCGTATCGCGACTGGCTGACCTCGATGTATCTCATCAAGGGCAAGCCTCCGATGTTCGCGAATCGTGCTCGGCTCCGCACCATCAAGCAGAAGAATGAGGCTGGCTCCTTCTTCAACTTCAACATCAGTCCGTTGAAGGAAACTTGGGCCAAGTCTCTGATCGATCCTTCGGTTGAGGGAAACCTCCTCCAGGAAGCGATGAACTTCCGCGACATGGTACTCTCGGGTGTCGCTCGTGCTGACTTCAACCAACAGCAGTCTGCGACTGCCGAAGGTGGTGGCGGCTCGGCTGGCGGCAACGATCCCGAAAAGGCTCCGTTCTAACCTCCTCCCGGAACGAAGCCTGCGACCGGAGAGTTTCCTCCTCCCTACTCTCCGGTCGCACCTTCTCATAGAAAGAATATCCATGCGTTGGTCGCCTCAACAGAATGATGCACTATCACAGGTCCGGGACTGGCTCCTCAACGGCGACGAACAGGTTTTTCATCTGTTTGGATACGCCGGAACAGGGAAAACAACTCTTGCGAAACACCTTGCAGAAGGCGTAAATGGAACAGTCTTGTTCGCGGCCTTCACTGGGAAAGCGGCCTATGTCCTTCAATCAAAAGGATGTCCTGGAGCAACAACAATTCATTCCTTGATCTATCATTCACGGGAAAAGGGTAAAGCCTCTCTGGTAGACATGGAAAGACAATTACAAACTCTTATCAATGAGCTAATTGATGAGAAAGAGGATCCTGAGAAAAGCCCTCGTGTGAAAGATCTCAGGAAAATGATTGAGCAAGAGAGGGAGAGCTTGAAACAGCCCTTCTTTGTTCTCAATCCTGACAGTGATGTTCGACAAGCCAAACTCGTCATCATTGATGAGTGCTCTATGGTTGACGCACGAATGGGAGCAGACTTACTTTCGTTCGGTGTCAAAGTCCTTGTCTTGGGCGATCCTGCTCAGCTGCCTCCTGTCGGTGGAGCCGGGTACTTCACCGAGAACGTCAAGCCAGATGTCATGTTGGACGAGATCCACCGTCAGGCTGAGGACTCCCCGATTATCCGGATGGCGACCCAAGTCCGGAACGAGCAGCCTCTCTCCTTGGGCGAGTTCGGTGACAATTGCCGCGTCATCGCAGGTGAAAAGATCGATCCCCAAGAGGCACTCGCCTTTGATCAAATTCTGGTCGGTCGCAACAAGACTCGGTTCGCCACCAATCGTCGGGTCCGCACTCTCAAGGGAATTGACGATCCCTATCCAGTCATCGGTGACCGACTGGTCTGCCTTCGCAATGACCACGACGCTGGCCTCCTGAACGGAGCCATCTTCAATGTCTCCAGCGTCGGCGGCGTTATGGACAACAAGGTCGTCATGGACATCTACCCAGAGGAAGGAAACTTCGCTCAGAGCGTTCTCGCTCACGAGCACTACTTCCTCGGCAAGGGCGATGACCTTCCGTGGTTCGAGCGCAAGGAAGCGCAAGAGTTTGACTACGGATACGCTCTCACAGTTCACAAGTCTCAGGGCTCGCAGTGGAACAGCATCCTACTGTTCGACGAGTCCTTCTCATTCAGAAAGGATCGCTGGAGATGGCTCTACACGGGAATAACGAGAGCGGCCGAGCGCCTGACCGTGGTGCGAATGTGAACCCGATCGCTCAGCTCACGGAGCAGCTTCAGGAGGCCTATGTCAAGGCCGGTGATGACATGGCAAAGCAGATGGCCGCTGCTGTCGTCGCCATCCTGAACGAAGCGACATCAGGTCACGGTCAACCGGGTATCTCCGGCTGGCCTCGTGGTAATTATCCGGAACAGATCAGGCAGCTGATCCCGGAGGACAAACTCCTGGAGGCAGGATGGATACTGATCGTAGCTCCAGAGGTCGACACGGTTCCGCTCCTGAGGAGCGAACCAATTATGATGAGAGAACTGACGAGCGGTCATCGACTGATCGTCCTGGGATAGCGAAGATACTAGACTCGGCGCATGTTCACATATGCCGAGCAGGCTTTCTGATCGTCACTTCCATCGTGAAGCGGACGGTACGAAAGTCGTGGATTGAAGAGGCACAATATCATCTGGCGAAGGCCCAGGAGAAGTTAGGAGAACTCGATGATTGGACCAAGCGTTCCTGAATGCGATGCTACTCACGCGGAGAAGTATCGCGGCAAGGGGGAGAACTTTCGTGAGGCGATGAACCGCATCGCTGCTTCCCTCCAAGACGATCACGATCACTATATGGCGTTCCGGCAGATCCTTCTGACGATGCGCTTCATGCCTCCTGGGCGTGTCCAGTCGGCGATGGGAAGTCTCAAGAACGTGACTCCCTACAACTGCTTCGTGATGCCAGCTTTCCACGACAGTTTCACCGACGGTCCAACCGACGAGGAAATCAAGGCCCTCCTTCCCGGCCAGTTCCCTCCTGTCAGTATCGCGGATATGGGCAAGCTGGCTGCGATCACCATGCGTCAGGGCGGCGGTGTCGGCTACGACTTCAGCACCCTTCGCCCTCGCGGTGATCTCATCCGTGGTGTCCAGTCCACCACAGACGGTCCTCTGGCCTTCGCCCCTATCTTCAACGACTACTGCAAAGCGACCTCGTCGGCTGGCAATCGTCGCGGGGCGCAGATGATGGTCATGCGGGTGGACCATCCGGATATCGAGCTGTTCATTCGCTCGAAGCAGGTGGACCCCGATCTGGCGGAGTTCATCAAGAAGCACCACCGCTACGATCTTCGTCCTCTGTCCGGCTTCAACATGAGCGTCGCCATTACGGACGAGTTCATGGAGTGCCTCGCCAGCGGGAAGCCGTTCCCGCTCCGGTTCGGTGGTGAAGTCTACCGCGAGGTCGACGCTCAGGCGCTCTGGGAAATGATCATGCGCGGGACGTACGACTGGGCGGAGCCCGGAGTGCTGTTCATCGACACGATCAACAAGATGAACAATCTCTGGTACTGCGAGACGATCGCTGCGACCAATCCCTGCGGCGAGCAGCCTCTGCCTCCCTACGGAGCCTGCCTCTTGGGCTCGTTCAACCTGCCGCAATATCTCGTCAAAAACGGTGACTCCTGGGAGTTCGACTACGATCTCCTGGAAGAGGACATTCCGCAAGTTGTTCGTGCGATGGACAACATCGTCGATCGCGCTCGCTATCCTCTTCCTCAGCAGCGCCAGGAAGCCCAATCGAAGCGAAGGATGGGTCTCGGCGTGACCGGTCTCGCCAACGCTATCGAGGCAATGGGTCATCCTTACGGCTCGCCGGGGTTCGTGGAGATCGAGGGGAAGATCCTCGCTTTCATCACTCGTCACTGCTATATCGCGAGTTCCAATCTCGCCGCTGCCAAGGGTTCGTTCGCTCTGTTCGACGCCGAGAAGTACGGTCAGTCCAAGTTCATCCAGTCGCTCGACGAAGATGTCCAGGAGCTGATTCAGCGGCAGGGCATCCGCAACTCGCATCTGACATCGATCGCTCCCACCGGCACGATCTCGTTCTGCGCTGACAACGTGTCCTCTGGCATCGAGCCAATCTTCGGCTACAGCCAGCAGCGCCGGATCATCATGCCTGAAGGACCAATCATCGTCGATGTCCCTGACTTCGGCGTCAACAAGCTCGGTGTTCACGGTCGCCGCATGGTAGACGTCACCGCCGAGGAGCATGTCGCAGTTCTCACGATGGCTCAGCGTCACACAGACTCTGCCGTCAGCAAGACCTGCAACGTGCCGACGAACCTTCCCTACAACGACTTCAAGAACCTGTATCTCATGGCCTACGAGGGTGGAGCCAAGGGCTGCACGACTTATCGGCCCAATGGGAACTACGACGAGGTCGTCAAGTCGAACGACGAGAAGGACGAACCCAAGGTGAACGCCGAAGAGATCCAGCGAGTGGAACTCCAGGCTGTCGTCGAGGGTGAAGCCTGCTCGTTCGATCCCGTTACGGGAGCTCGTACCGGGGACTGCGCCGACTAGGATCGTCGGCGGCAGAATGTTTGGTGTTGCTCTGAGCGTGGCGATGTGCCATTGTTATTGAGCCAGTGAGGAGCAACACCAGTCCTCTCAGACCTCAGAAAAGGAGACCGATCAAATGGCTGATACCGAAACTGTCCAGTTCAACTCGACTGCCTACACGCAGGAGTCGGTGAACAACATGAGCGAAGCCGACCTGCTTCAGCTTCGCAACCTCGTTGCCGAAAACCTCGGCGTCGCTCGCATCAAGAACTTCAAGGACCACGCTCAGGCCAAGGACGCGACCTGGAAGGCCCTGCAGAAGTTCGCCGGCACTGCCGAGGCCGATCTGGCCAATTCGACCGACACCAAGGCGGGCAAGAAGCCTGCTGCTCCCAAGGAGCCGAAGGAGCCCCGTCACGTCAAGGGCGCCGAACCGGCCACCGTCAAGCGGCCGACTCGCGGCATGTTCCGCAAGATCGAAAAGATCAAGGAACCCGATCGCGTCAAGGAACGCTGGAACAACTACACTGACGGCATGACCGTTCTCGAGACCATCGAGGGCGCGAACATGACGCCGCTCGACATCTACTGGTACGCCGAGAACGGCTTCGTCAAGCTGCACGACCCGACCGACGAAGAATTCCAGGCCGGTGTCGACGCGTGGTATCAGCGCAACGGCCTCGAGAACCCCAACGCGGCCAAGAAGAAGCGCGAAGAAGAGCGCGCCAAGAAGGCCGAAGAGGCCAAGGCCAAGAAGGAAGCCGACGCCAAGGCCAAGGCCGACGCCAAGGCCAAGAAGGATGCCGAGAAGGCCGAAGCCAAGGCTGCGGCTGACAAGGCCAAGGCCGACAAGAAGGCCGCCGACGACAAGGCCAAGGCCGACGCCGCCGCTGCGAAGACCGCGTAATGGAAGCGCCGGTCAACACCGGCGCGTTCTTCGCCTTTATGGCAGAGCGCGAGCAGGTCCGTCTCCGTAAGGAGGCGGGCCTGCCTCGTCCCTGGACGAGCGATCAAATCCTCCAGGATTTCAAGTTCACCAACGTCCGTCGTCACTACGACTGGACCACGACCATGCTCCGCGAGAACTTCTATGCGGAACACCGCGATGACGATCGTCGCTCGATCCTGATGAACTGCGCTCTGTTCCGTTACTTCGGGACATACGAGTTCGCCGATGCCGTCGGCTGGCAGGACTACGACACCTTCGACTTCGAGGAGATCGCAGACACTGCGAGACGTCGCCTCGCCTCTGGGCAGAGGGTCTTCACCGGAGCCTACGTCGTCACCAATCAGGGCATCAGTGCCCCGAAGCAGGATGTCGTCGTCAACTATTTCATGAAGGATCTTCACGCAGCGGTTCCTGAGTTGCTTCAAGTCGTTCAAATGACAAGGAGCTGGGAGAAAGTCGCTCGTGCAATGTCCGTGATCGGCGGCTTTGGAGGCACCGGCTTCATGACCAAGGAGATCCTCCTTGACACCATGATGACGGACTTCTGGGACACGACGAAGGTGAAGCAGGGCGACTACGACGTCATGTTCCCCGCCGACTACAGCAAGTGGACTCCGATCGGCCCTGGAGGCCTCAAGGGAGCCGCTCGACTGTGTGGACACGACTGGCCGGAGCACAACACTCTCCGTCCGTCCCAAGCTCTGGAGGTGATCCTCAAGCTCACCGAAATCCAGGGAGAATACTGGCCGTCGGAATATGGTCATCTCTACCCGACGGACATCCAATTCCAACTCTGCGAGTTCGACAAGTACGAGCGAGTCAGGCTCGGGCAGGGTCGTCCCCGCTCCAGATACAAACCGAGGTAGAACACCATGCGGATACTCATCACCGGGGGAGCCGGATACATCGGCTCCCATATCGCACTGCAAGCGCTCGTCCAGGGACACAAGGTCATGATCTTCGACGATCTGTCGAACTCCGGACCAGGACTTGTCTCCTTCCTGGGCTCCCGAGGGGCTTGGATCGTCAAGGGCGACATTCTCGATCGCGCCCTTCTCACGGACTCCATGCGGAAGTTCCGTCCGGACCTCACCATTCATGCTGCCGGACTGAAAGACGCCAGCGAGTCGGAGGAGATCCCTCTCCAGTATTACGAGAGGAACGTGAACGGAACCGTGACCGTTCTTCAGGCGATGCTGGACAGCGGAATGGACCGACTGGTCTTTTCATCCTCGGCCGCAGTCTACGGTGAGAGCCGCTTCCCTGTGTCGGAGAATTCTCCGGTGAAGCCGACTTCGGCATACGGCCGGAGCAAGATGATGGCTGAGGAAATGGTCGCCGACTTTGCCCAGAGAGGGAAGACAGCGATCACTCTTCGCTACTTCAATCCGATCGCGGCGCATCTTCTGCTTCCGCAGTATCGCTCCAATACCTTCATGTCGATGCTCACCGGAGCGGCGGCTGGCCGGGTCCGCTCTCTGCCGATCTTCAACAACGGCGAGAACGTCCGAGACTTCATTCACGTCTCCGATCTGGCCGAAGTCCACTTCCGTCTGGAAGGCCTCACCGGTCATCATGTCTTCAATGTCGGCAGTGGCAAGGGATACAAGATCGGCACGATCGTCGAGTATATGGAGAAGGTGATCAACCGCGACATTCCCAAGACGATGGTCGATCTCAAGCGAACCGGCGATCTGGAATACAGCGTGTCGAACTCCGGGGCGATCAAGGCTGCGACCGGCTGGGAGGCGCGTCGCACCATGGATCAAATGTGCCGGGACGCGTGGGAAGCTGAAACACTGCGCTTGTCATCTGAACAGTAAGAGGCTATACTGAGCCTATCCATTGGAGGTTAATATGCAGATTCTGATCCCGTCCCGCTCTCGTCCCAAGACGATGGTCACCCCGTCGAACATTCCCGAGAAGTACCTCGCGAACACGACGGTCTATGTCGCAGTCGAGCAGAAGGGCGACTACCAAGCCGCCAATCCAAGCCTGACCATCAAGTCGGTGACCACGCTGAACGACCTGCTCGGTCGCAAGCTGGAGCAGATGGCCAAGGACGCCACCGATGAACTCGTGATGCTCTGCGACGACGACTTCGTGTTCTTCCGTCGCAGCGATCCGTTCGAGCCTCAGCTCCGCAAGATGGAAGATGACGACTGGGACGACATGGTCGAGGCCATCGAGGGTCTGTTCGCCAAGAACAGCAACCTCTACGGTGTCGGCGTCTCCATGCGTCAGGGCAACAATCGGCTCGAGCCCGAGGGCAACGCGAATACGCGTCTCAACGGCTGCATCATCTACCGTCGCAGCATGTTCCTCGACGAGCGTGTGATCCACGATCGCATGAATCCGATGAACGACTTCGACGTGAACCTCCAGCTTCTCCGGTTGGGCTTCGACAACCATCTGCTGTCCGAGTTCTGCTACAATCAGGGCGGGACCAACGCTCCAGGCGGATCGTCCGACTATCGCACCCTGGAGACCCAAGCGGTCTCGGCTCACCGGCTGGCCGAGCTCCACCCCGGCTTCGTGAACATTCGCCAGAAGGAAAACAAGACTGGCGGCGAGTTCGGCAACCGCACCGAAGTGACAGTCTTCTGGAAGAAGGCTCGGGCATCGGCAGGAGCCTGACATGGAGCGCGGCGAGAAGTGCATCTGTCAGCATGACGATTGGTGGAACGCCTACGGAGATAAGTTCGAGGCGCTCCATCAGGGAATGCGGCTGACAGTCCTGGACCGGAAGAACATCTTCGGCCAGCTCTTCTACTCGTTCGAAGAAGTCAGTGACGAGAAATGGTTCTGGTCCACTGGCTTCATACCTCTGAGGAACCTGAACTGATGTTGAATCCCACTCACACGATAGCGGCAGTTCTCACGATGGCGAACAACGCCTCCGGTGATCCTCGCCTCACATTCGTCAATCTTCTCACGGCGGCAGTCATCGCCGGGAAGTTCATCGATCTCACACCTGCTGAGATCGCTGCGAAAATCGCCGAGGTCGACGGTCCCGCCGATCTCATCATTAAAGAGATCACAGGAGGCTGAGTTGAAAGTCCTAGAAGTACGAAACGTCCAGGAGGCTCTCTACAAGGGGATGGCCACTCTGGCAAGCGACGGGGTTCGCAACGAGAGTCGCGCTGGCGATGTTCTGGTTGCGAAGACCCCTGTCACCACGCTCTACGAGAAACCGACCGAACGGGTTCTCTTCTGGGCTGATCGGGACGCCAACCCATTCTTCCACTTCATGGAAGGTCTGTGGATGCTGGCTGGACGGAACGACGTCGGCTGGATTTCGCAGTTCAGCGCGAACATCAGTCAGTTCAGCGACGATGGCGAAACCTTCCACGGAGCCTACGGCTATCGCTGGATCAACCATTTCGTGACTGACATCGGCCCAGACGAGGACAGCCCCGAATATGTCCCGTTCAACCAGCTTCAGCAGATCGCCGAAATGTTGAAGAAGAATCCCAAGGAGCGACGCTGCGTCCTCCAAATGTGGGATGCCGAGTCCGATCTCGGTCGCGTCGGCAAGGACGTTCCCTGCAATACGCAGATCTACTTCAAGATCGGCACCGACGGTCGCCTCAACATGACCGTCCTCAATCGCTCCAATGATATCATCTGGGGTGCATACGGCGCGAACGCAGTTCACATGTCCATGCTCCAGGAATTCATGGCAGGGTGGATCGGTGTTCCGGTCGGTCGCTACTGGCAAGTCAGCAATGACTGGCACGCCTACGTCAATGTCTTCGACAAGCATAAGAGCTTGATCGAGCGCGGCGAGTTCGGCAAGTTCGAGATCGATCCGTATCAGTACGGTCGCAAGAACCAGCCAGTCGTTCAGCCGTTCCCGATGGTTAACGGTCCCATCGAAGCGTGGATCGGCGATCTGCTGATGTTCATGGAAAGCGGACCGATCCCAGGGTTCCAGGATCGCTTCTTCCGCAAGGTCGTCAGCCCCATGTGGAACGCATGGTTCTCCTACAAGGACCGTGACAACAAGAACCGTTTCACCGACGCTCTCCGTCATTTGGAGTCGTGCGAAGCCAGCGACTGGAAGCTGGCCGCGACCGAGTGGCTCGAGCGTCGCAAGCGGAGTGCAAGCTGATGGGTCACTATGATGACTGCCGGGACGAACCGGCCACGATCTCCGAGGTCGCCAGGACCGCTCGCAACGTGATCGAGAGCAGGGCTGGCGGGAAGGTCGAGCGGTGCCACGGCGTCGTTCATCTCGGCTCCTACAGCAACGCTGCTCACTCGTGGGGCGTCGCCATGCTGATGCACTATCTCTGGCCGGAGGACTTCCCCCGGCTGGCTCTCGCCTGTCTGGCACACGACGTTCCCGAGCGGGTCGTCGGCGACATTCCCGCTCCTCCGCTGCGTCACATTCCTGGGCTCCGGGAAGGCATCGCTGGCATGGAAACTCTCATCAGCCACTCCCTCGGGCTGCCGAATGAGAGCGACCTGTCGGAGGACGATCACCGCAAGCTGAAAGCCTGCGATCATCTGGAACTCTGGCTCTGGAGCAAGGAGCAGTTGTTCCTCGGCAATCGGTTCGCTGAGGAATGCATCTTGGCTCTCGAGGAGGCTTGGGTGACCCGGCCTCTGCCCAAGGAAGCGGAGGCTCTCCGGAAGCGGCTGGACGAGGTCGACCTTCGTCCGGAGCGGACAGGCCACATCATTCAGAGGTTGCTGGCATGAGCCACGACCGGGGCTGTCCTTGCGGCAGGGAACGCTACGAGTACGACGACTGCCGCGATCCAACTTGTGACAGAGGGAACCGCATGGAGCAATTCAACACAGAGCAAGTCAACGACCGTCAAGTCGGGGGAGAGCACTATCGCTCTCCCTATCAGCATTGGGACTGGGTCATCGATCATGACATTCCCTATGTCATCGGGTGTGCGACGAAATACATCATCCGGTGGCGCAAGAAGAACGGGGCTGAGGACGTTCAGAAGGCGATCCACTATGTCGAGAAGTATATCGCAAGTGGGTGCAAGAACTTCTTCAACCACGATTTCTTCCTCCGTGATGGCTGCGCTGCGACACATCGTTTCATCGCCGCCAACAACATTGAGCGGGAAGACGAGATGGCTCTCTGGGGCATCTTGAACCTCTTCCAGTACGATGAGTCAGAGTCTGAACGAGCGGCCACGATGGGGCGGTTAAACGACCTGCTCCAGACCGCTCAGAAGGCCGCTGGCGGGCGGGGCGCAACGGCTTAGGGTATATGCCACCCTAGCACGGCGAGGCCCTCAGAGGCCCTCCGAGCGCGGCGCTGGCCTAGCCTAGCACGGCAACCAAAGGCCAGCGCCGTCTGACAGTCGCAATAAAGGGGTTCATTCGTGGTTACAATCGTTATCTATCCGCAAGCCTCTCCGATACAGGGTCATTCGTGGCGCTGCGACATCAAGCAGGGTCCGGGTCATCACGGAACCGGGGCCACCGAGGCTGAAGCTCTAATGAATGCCGCTCTGGCGTGGAGAAGGTACGAGGAAAAGAATGGCAACCAAGAAAAAGCATAACCCCAATCTAGGAGGCGCAGTCCAGATGAGTTTCTTGATGCCTGACAGTTCCTGGCGCGCACCCGAGATGAGCTCCCTCCCTTCTTGGGCTGGAGCGAAGCGGGTTGCACTTGACTGCGAAACCAAGGACAGTCAGCTCCGTGATCTCGGACCTGGCCCAAGGAGAGGAGGCTACACCACTGGATGGGGCTTCAAGATCGAGGGAGGGCCGAAACACTATCTTCCCATTCGCCACGAGGGCGGGGACAATCTGCCAGTGGAGGCAGTCCTCGGGTATCTCCGTGAGCAGCTGAAGAACTTCGATGGCGAAATCGTTGGCGCGAACTTGTCGTATGATATCGACTACGCTGCCACGGACGGTATCGAGTTTCATCAGGACGTTAAGTTCCGTGACATTCAAATCGCCGATCCGCTGATCTACGAACTTCACCATTCGTATAGCCTGAAGAACATCGGCGAGCGGTGGGGAGTCAAGGGTAAGGAGACTGACGTTCTCTTCGAAGCTGCCCGCTCCATGGGGCTGGACCCCGGTGCCGGAATGTGGAGGCTTCCCGCTCGCTACGTTGGCGAGTACGCAGAGAACGACGTGGACGCTCCCCTGCTCATCTACGAGAAGCAGCGCGAGGTCATCGACAAAGACGATCTGTGGCAGGTGTTCGATCTGGAGACAGCCCTTCTCCCGGTGCTGGTCAAGATGCGACAGCGAGGTGTCCGGATCGACTTTGAGAAATTGCGGGAGATCGAGGAGAGAGCGCTGAACGAGGAGATCGAGGCTCTTCGTTTCGTTCGCGATCAAACCGGGGTCAATGTCGCTGTCGGCGATGTCTGGAAGGCTGGAGCTCTCGCACCGGCCCTTGAGTCGCTGGGAGTGAAGCTCGGAAAGACGAGCACTGGCGCTCCGCAGATCGACGCAGAAATGCTGGAAGGTCTGAAGCATCCGGTTGCGAAAGCGATATCCAACGCTCGCAAGGTGAACAAGATCCGCACGACCTTCGCGGCCTCCATTCATCGGTATGCGACCAATGGGCGAATTCACTGCACTTTCCACCAGATCGCACGAGAGGACGAAGGCGGCGAGCAGAAGGGAGTTCGCTACGGACGTCTGTCAGCGACCGACCCGAACCTTCAGCAGCAGTATTCTCCAGATCGCGTTCAACCGGACGACCCGCAGATCATCCTGGAGTGGCGAAAGATTTTCATCCCTGAGGAGGGAGCGATCTGGGGCGTCAACGACTACAGTCAGCAGGAGCCACGCTGGACGACTCACTTCGCTGCGGTGATGGGTTTGCCGAAAGCCGAGGAAGCCGCTCGTCGCTACCGTGACAATCCGGACACTGACAACCACGATATGATGACCCGGCTGATCCACGGCGACGCTCAGGTCGAGGACTGGTTCGAGAACGACAAGAAGTCGTACAAGGTCAATCGCGGCTACTCCAAGCAGATCTTCCTCGGCCTCTGCTACGGTGAAGGCGGTGCCAAGCTCTGCGAAGACATCGGTCTTCCCACTCGCTGGGCTCTCCACCGAGGCTACGGTTCCAAGAAGGAAACTCAGTATTTTGAGAACCGCCACGAGGCATGGTCGGCTCGAGCAGCGGCAGGTGACGGCATCATTCGTGAAGTCGCCGGTCTGGAAGGTCAGGCGATCCTGGACAACTTCGATACCGAAGTTCCATATGTCCGTGGCATTGCCCAGAAAGCGAGCAAGAGGGCCGAGAGTGTCGGTTTCGTGCGAACCATCATGGGTCGCCGCCTGCACTTCACTCAGCGTCCGGATGGCTCGTACGACTGGACACATAAGGCGCTGAACCGAGTCATTCAGGGATCGTCTGCCGACCAGACCAAGAAGGCAGTTATCGATCTGGATCGGGCTGGGTACTATATCCAGCTTCAGGTCCACGACGAAATCGACGGCAGCTTCGGCTCCGTCGCAGAGGCAGTGGCCGCTGGCGATATCATGAGGACCTCTATCCTGGAGGTCGCGTCGCCAATGGTCCCGTTCAAGGTCGACACTGAAGTCGGCCCTAATTGGGGAGATATCCATTAAATGGAACCTGAAGTCTGGGTGCATAAGAAATCTGGTGGTCTGTACGAGCGTCTCCACGAGGCGAAGATGCAGGCCAAAGACTGGATCGACTTCCTCGATGACAACGGGGCAGACGTAGATATGCGAGATGTCGTGGTCTATCGCAGTCTGCAGGACGGCCTGATCTGGGTCCGCCCTGTGGAAGAATTCAACGACCGCTTCGAGAAACAATCGTAGAAAAGGAGAAATGATATGAAAGATCTTGGCATCACGCTCGTTCGACAGTTCCAGGCTGTCTTCGGCGCATTCATCGGGACGAAGCCAGAAGTCCCTGTCTACGCCAGCTACGCGACCGGAGCTCTCGCCAGCTACCATGTCGCCGCTGCCGAACTCGGTGAGCGTCTGAAGCAGAATGCTCAGGCTGCTCGCGAGCAGGGAGACGAGGCCGGGGCGCTCGTCCTTATCCGTCTTCAGCTTATCCAGGAAGAACTGGCCGAGCTCTCGGAGGGCATGATCAATCGCGATATCGTCGAGTGCTTCGACGCGCTGGTGGATCTCAGCTACGTCGTCGACGGGACCTACATCACTCTTGGGCTCTCCGAGTACAAGAACCTCGGTCTGCGCGAAGTCCATCGCTCGAACATGAGCAAGCTGGACGAGAACGGCAAGCCGGTGACGAGCAGCGCCGGTCGCGTCGTGAAGGGGCCGAACTACTCGCCTCCGAAGCTGGACCGTGTTCTGCAACTGCCGATCCTTCCTCACTCGGACAACGATGCGGTCGACGCATTCGCCGAGGCCATGAAGGACAAGCTGGCGCAGAAGCGGGCCGAGGGTCGCGGCGGCTGGGAAGACAAGGAAGCCTGCTCTCAGGCAGAGCTGTCTCACATGCTCCGCAATCACGTGCAGAAGGGCGATCCGGTCGACGTCGCCAATCTCGCGATGATGCTCCACCAGCGGGACGAGGGGATCGTCTAATGGACGTTATCGAGAAAGCTGATCGTCAGTTTCTGGAGATGGCCCGAGTGGCCTCTCTGGACTCTCCTGATCCCTCGACGAAGTGCGGGGCAGTCGTCGTAAAGGACGGTCGCCTCGTCTCCCAAGGCTGCAACGATTTCCCAAGAGGAACAGACCAGTCCCTCGAAATCTGGAACAACCGCGAGGAGAAGTACCGGCGAGTCGTTCACGGCGAGGTCAATGCGATCCTCAACGCTCACGACGATCTTCGCGGTGCGACGCTATACTCGTGGCCTCCTGGACACGGTCCTTCCTGCGAACGGTGCGCTGGCGTCATCATCAACGCCGGGATCAAGCGCGTCGTCTACTTCCAGAAGTCGGCTGGCGGCTGGGACGAGGAGCGCTGGAAATCCTCCTGCCTCCTTGGGCTCGAGATGATGAAGCAGGCTGGCCTCGAGGTCGTAAGTTACGCTGCGAATTGAAACTCGGCACTTGTCAAATGAACGGCCGGATGCTAAGGTGAGCACATAATGAGTGAGTCTGGGATGCGTCAGAATCTCGTCAAGGCGATGAAACCCCTTGACGCGGTTCCAATCGAAAATCATATGCGCGCTGGTACACCAGACGTGAATTTCATAGGGGGATGGATAGAGTGCAAGTGGCTCAAAGTTTGGCCGGTCAACGCCGACAAGAACCCGGTGCGCTTTCCTCATCCCCTCACCAAGGAGCAGGGGATATGGTTGGCTCGTCGTTGGATGAGAGGGGGAACGACTCTGGTCTGCGCTCAGGTGGCGCGGGAATGGTTCTTCTTCAGCGGGGAAACCGCGAAGGACCGTTTCGGCAATATGACTCGCCTCGAAATGCGGAAAGAAGCTCTGCTGCACTTCCCAGCGGGCTTGGATCACGAAAGGCTTCTGTCGTGGCTACGTTCGATCACAAGGGGCTGACCGTCGGCGAAACTCTCCTGATTTCCCGTCGGCGTTCCGGCGAGTCCCAGGAAGTGATCGCCAAGAGGTTCGGCATGACGCGCAACTGCTACGGTCGGTTGGAGCGCGATGATGAAGATATTCGGTCTGGTATCACGCTCCCGGAACTCGGCGAGTTGACTCAGGATGAGATTTGTCTTATCCTGCGTCGACGTGCTGGTAGAACTCAGGAGGAATGCGCCGAGGAAATCGGCATCACTCGCTTCTGGTTCAACCAGATGGAGACTGGCAAGGTTTCTTGCTCTGATCTCGTCAAGTTCTGGGAGTCTCGAGTATGAAGGGAAACAGCAGAGCCTCGATTGACTTCTTGCAGAAATGGAACAAGAACGGACCTTGGGTCCTGACTGCTATTCAGACCGACAAGAAAGCCATCAATACCACGACATTTCACGCCAATCAGGAAACAGAGCTTTTCGAGTGGCTTGAGAAATACAACGGACAGAGAAATATCTATTTCCATGTGAACTCTGTCAGCCGAGATCTCAACAGTAAAGCTCTTAAAGAAGACATCAAGTCCGCTGACTGGCTTCACATTGATATTGATCCTCAAGCAGGTGAAGATATCAAAGCTGAACGTGATCGCGCTCTTGGGCTTCTGACTGACAACATTCCGAAGGGTATCCCCAAGCCGACTGTCATCATCTTCAGTGGTGGTGGATATCAAGGCTTCTGGAAACTCAACCAGTCTGTGAACATTGATGGCGACGTCAAGAAAGCCGAGGACTTCGAACTCTATAACAAGAGGCTGGAGCAGGTATTCGGTGGTGACCATTGTCACAACGTCGATCGCATTATGCGACTTCCTGGAACAGTGAACATTCCAGATGCAAAGAAGAAGAAAGCTGGTCGTACTGAAGAGTTGGCAGTCCAATTCGAGTTCAACAAGAATTCGTATGACCTCAGTGAGTTTAAGAAAGCTCAGGCAGTCCAGATTGAAGGCGGTATCGGCAATCAAGGTGGAAAAGACACTGCTGGATACACGATCAATGTTCCTGGGAATGTCCAGCGAATTACAGATCTAAGTGAGCTCGACGAGTGGAATGTCCCTGACAGAGTGAAGGTGATCATTGCCCAAGGGAGACACCCTGATCAACCGAAAGAGGGCGACAACAGTCGGTCTGCATGGCTGTTCGATTGCATCTGCCAGTTGTTCCGCTGCGGAGTTCCTGATGAGGTTGTCTACGCTATCATAACAGACCCTGAGTGGGGAATTGCAGACAGTGTTCGTGAATCAAAGAACTCTGAGCGCTATGCCATCAGGCAGATGACAAGGGCAAAGGAACACGTCGACGATCCGAACCTGCGCGTCATGAACGAGCGACATGCAATTATCGGGAATATCGGTGGCAAATGCCGTGTGATCGAAGAAGTCGAAGATGAAATCATGAACCGGTCGCGTCTCACGATCTCGTCGTTTGAAGACCTTCGGAATAGATATTCGCACATGATGGTCGAGGTCGGTCAAGACAAAGAAGGCAAGGCGATCCGTATCCCTCTGGGGAAATACTGGTTGTCCCATCCTCGTCGTCGTCAGTTCGACTACATGCGTTTCATGCCTCAGGGAGATCGTCCAGGAGTCTATAATCTGTGGAGAGGTTTCGCTGTAGAGCCGAGGCCTGGAGATTGCTCTCTTTATCTGAAGCATCTTCATGACAATGTCTGCGGAGGAAACGACGAGTACTTCGATTATTTCATGAAGTGGATGGCACGAGCAGTTCAGAATCCTGCAAGTCCTGGTGAAGTCGCAATCGTGATGCGAGGCGGTAAAGGCGTCGGTAAATCGATCGTAGCGAAGATCTTCGGTAAGTTGTTCGGTCGTCACTTTTTACACGTTGCCAATCCCTCGCATCTTGTCGGTAACTTCAATGCTCACCTTCGTGACGTTATCTGCCTGTTCGCTGATGAAGCATTCTTTGCAGGTGACAAGCGTCATGAGTCCGTCCTCAAGATGCTGGTTACGGAAGATAGCATTCCTATCGAACAAAAGGGCGTCGACGTTGAGACGTATCCGAACTATGTTCACCTGATCATGGCTGCGAACGATCCTCACATTATTCGCGCCTCAGGCGACGAGCGACGTTACTTCGTTCTAGAAGTTCTGGAGGGTGCCAAACAGAACAAGAAGTACTTCGGCGAGATGATGAAGCAGATCGAGAACGGTGGTCTCGAGGCTTTGCTGTTTCATTTGCAGAATATTGATCTTGATGGCTTTCAGGTTCGCGATGTTCCACAGACCGATGCACTTCAAGAACAGAAGCTGCTATCTCTCAGCATTGACGAAGAGTGGTGGTTCCGCAAGTTGCAGAATGGTCGTCTGCTTGATACTGACAGCGAATGGACAAAAGATGCTCCATGCGACTCTATGATCAGTGACTTCACTGCATACGCTGAGAAGTGGAAGTTCAACCGTCGTGGTAACGAGACCGCTCTTGGCAGGTTTCTGTCGAGGGTATGTCCTCACATCGAACGAACCCAGAAACGGGTCACTGCTGATGTCTATGACGAACAGGCAGGAAGAACATTCCAAAAGAAGAAGCGCATGTATTTCTATGACTTTGGGTCATTAAAGAAGTGCAGAGAAGCGTGGGAAAAGCTCCATGGTAAAGTTCATTGGGAGACTGATGAAAATGACCAGAGCGATGAAATACTGAAGGAGCCGTTCTAATGGAATGGAGATGGGCGCTCATCGTATATCTTATAGTAGGAATCCTACTCGCCGAGGGTCTGATGTATCATGATCGGAAAGCAAAGAAGCAGACCAGCCTTGGTCACTATCTGATCGCCCTTCTCCTTGGGCCATCGGTAGGATTGCTGATAATTATCGTACGAGCTGTGATGAGAAAGGAACCAAAATGAGACTGTCAGATGGCCGTAGGGCGCGGCTGGCGTGGTGCTGGCCTATGGTGGCGGCAAGGGGCAAAGCGGGCGCTCAGAGCCCCTCTGAGGCCGCTCTGAATGGCAAAGATTGGCCTTTGGCCGCTGGCGGTGCCGCATGAAGGTCATGCTCGCAGGGCAGTTCGTTGCCGAGAAGATTCAAGCCATGCTCCCAATGTATGGTCAGCCGAAACTGGACGGAATTCGCGTTTACGGCGAGGACGAGCAGGCTTTCACGAGGTCGCAAAAGCTCGTTCGGTCCGAGTGGGTTCAGAAGATATTCGCTGAAGCTGGCCCGATCATGAATGGGCAAGATGGAGAAATCATCGCTGGCGATCCGACAGCTGAGGACGCTTACCGACGGACGAATTCCTCGGTCATGTCCTATGCGAAGCCAGACGACGTGACTCTTCACGTGTTTGACAATTGGCAGCACGAGGGCAATTTCGAAGAGAGACTCGACTTCATACACGGTCTCAAACTGCCATCATTCTGCACCATCGTACCGACCAAGCTACTTCGTACGATGGAAGAAATCCTGGAGTATGAAGCTAATCTCCTCGCTGAAGGGCATGAAGGAGTTATCCTCAGAAATCCTCGTGGATACTACAAGCAAGGAAGAGCAAGCCCGACAGGTGGAGAGCTCATCAAATTGAAACAGTTCGCTGATGCCGAAGCTCGCATCGTCGGCTTCGCTGAACTCATGCACAATGCGAACGAACTCGGTGTCGATGCGAACGGTTATGCAGAGCGCTCTTCGCATAAAGATGGTCTTGTCCCGATGGACACGCTCGGAGCTCTGCTCTGCGAAGGCGTCTACGACAATGGAGTGAAATACAAGGTTCGGATAGGAACAGGGTTCGACATGGCACTCCGTAAAGAGATCTGGGACAATCAGATCGAGTATCTCGGCAAGCTGGCCAAGTTCAAGCACTTCCCGTCTGGTGCCAAAGAAGCCCCGAGGTTCCCTGTCTTCCTTGGGCTTCGGGACGCTGACGATTTGTCTCCTGTCAAGCCCAAGGAGAAGGAAGCTGTTCAGGGCAATTTGTTCGACCTGTGAAAGTTGGCACTTGTCAATTGAACTTCGGCATGGCATGATGCACTCGTACCATAAAACATGGAGGCCATGAGTGACCAAACATCTCGCATTCGTGACGGACGGTCTAATCGACCTTCGCGCATTCACCACCTTCGGGTTCAACTCGAAGCCAAACACGACCAGCCCTATCGGATTCTTCGGAACAGGGCTGAAGATCGCAACTGCGGTCATCGCTCGCATGGGTTGCCGGATGACTGTCATGATCGACGGCGTCCAGCACGAGTTCTATACCAAGGAAGCTGACTTCCGTGGCAAGAAGTTCGACATGATCCGTATGCGGAAGCGAAAGGGAATGCTATCGAAGTGGTCGTACCAGGAAATGCCCTACACGACCGAACTCGGCAAGAATTGGGAAGCGTGGCAGGTTTTCCGCGAGCTCGAATCTAACACTCGCGATGAGAACGGTTACACAATCGTCGTTGATGACGAAGATCCTCACGGTATGTCGTTCCTGAACGACGACCATCGCGGCAAGACGGTGATCATCATCGACGAACCATCGGTGATCAAGGCTTACGACGAGCGGGACACGATTTTCCTGCCGAAAGATCTCGAGCTTCGCTCCAAGGGCAACCGCTGCGAAGCATACAACGTCGGCTCCAAGTATCTCTTCTATCGTGGTATGCGTGTCGTCGAGCTGGCAGTTCCGTCAGCTTTCACATACAACATCACGGCCGAGCAGCGTCTTACTGAAGACCGTACTCTCTACTCGTGGTACGCGTCCTGGGAAGCTCGCCAGCTGATCATGGAGTCCACGGACGAGGACTTCGTCGATCAGATCGTTCAGCTGGACGAGGAGAAGTTCTGGGAAGCCAAGATCGAGTTCGACGATGTCAACGCGATCTCCAGCGAAACTTTCCGCAAGGTTATTCGTCGCCGCAAGAATTCTGGCGGTCACATCATGTCGCGAGTCTCCACATTCTACGATCGCTACTATGTTCCGGAGCCTACCGACCCAGATGTCACTATCACGTTCAAACAGTCCGAATGGAAGCGCATTCATCAGGTGCTCAGCGAAGTTGATACATATGATCTTGCTCCAAAGCTCGGATGGGCCGAAGAAGACGATCGCTTTGACAGTTTCGTTGCCCTTCGCGAACAGTTTTTCCAGAAAGCCCCGATGGACGTCGAAGCTGTAGACTTCACCCCTGAACCTCCGGCCAAGGAGCCTGACGATGTTGACCCGCCTGTCGTTGCTGATGGTGACGACGATATTCCTTTCTAATCAAGCGATTGCCGAGGAGAGACTCACAATCTCTCCTGGGCTCACCTCCAGTAACCGTCTCGAAGTTCGTGATGCAACTGGCAAGATTCAATTCTACACCGAACGAACTATCACAGGCAATCTGATTGTCAGAGATAGGAACGGTTCAATTGTCGGACGAATCAAGGAGACTGGCGAAGCCCAGGAGAAAGCTCCAGTCCCTAAAACGAAATGGCTCAGTTTACCGAAGGGTTGGAAATGAATGAAGGATATCTCCTTGGAGGGGTGAATCATGGGAAGTTCGTTCGTTTCGCTGGCAACTTCTATCGTGAATACATTGCCTCTGAACTTCCATGGGAAGTTCCTATCATTGGAGATGAGTTGATCTCACTTGAGATGTCAACAATCTCCTATGAAGAGTATCGGTGGGATTGGTATGTCCTATCTGGCGTCACTCTAACATTCTGGAGACACACAAGTCTCGTAACAGAGGTAGATGTCTTAACAAGCCTTCTGAGATTATGCCGTAATGAAAATTAGCACTTGTCATTTGAACTTCATGGTGCTACCTTGTCTCAACAGTCAAGGAGGCCACGATGTCAGTCCACGTATTTGATTTCACAGATTGGTTCATGAACCGCTCAGAAGATTGGGATTGTGATTTCTACTATCTCATCGTAGACGGTGACAAAGTGGAACTCATCAATTCCAATTCTCAATACTGGCAAGAAAAGATGCGTCAGTCTTATCCTGATAGAATTGAGCATGGTGAACTGTCTCGTCATCGTGGACACCTTGAGTGTTCATCTGTGACTGACAAACTTAAATCAGAATATCCTGAAATCTATGACAGGTTGAATAGATTCTCAGAGTTCAAAGACAGAAGGATAAAAGCGGCATAATGGGAATTCTCCTCTTCGTAATCGGGTTCGCTATCGCCCTCAAACTCTTGGCAGGTTGATATGAATATTTTCGCCACAGACGATGATCCTGTTCTCTCTGCTCAGGCTCTCGATGACAAACGAGTTGGTAAGCTCCTCATGGAAGCAAACCAAATGCTTTCACTCGCAGTGAAGCTCTCAACTCCAAGCAGAGGACTTCCGAAATTGATCTGCATGACAAATGAGATCGGCCCCGGAAAAGTCTGCGATGGATTCGCTCATAAGAATCACCCTGTGTCCATCTGGGTCAGACAGACACGAGGAAATTTCAGTTGGACCGTTCAACATGCCAGAGCTCTCGCCTCTGAGTTCGAGCATCGTTTCGGCAAAGAACATGCTTCTGCATGTCGCACAGACTTCATCACTCAATTTGCCAGCAATCTACCAGATGGAGAACTTCTACCGTTCCAGAACTCTGCTCGTAACGCAAGTCTTGGAATTGACTTCAGCTGGATTGATCCTGTCACCGAGGCATATCGTCAATATCTGCTGGCTCGGTGGCCTAACGACACTCACGCTCCTAAGTGGACAAACAGAGGAAGACCTTCATGGGCATGATAGCTCCGAGAAAACTCTCGATTCACCCCATCTCTCCAAGCTACGACAAAGAGGCTGTGAAGATGGTTGACAAAGTCTTTGTCGATGATGTTCATATCCCGAACTGTGTCGCTTATGATATGGACGCTGGATGGGCTTTCGGCAAAGAGAATGGCTCTTGGATGCCGAGGAAATATGGTGTCGTGACCGTGAAAATGAAAGGTTAGGCTTGTCATTTGAACATTGGCAGGCTATCATATGATGGTCAATGAAGAGGGCTGGTGAACAATGAAAATAGGTGATCCTGTCATCATCGGTTATCCTGCGAGAGGCGAACCCGCCGTCTTGGGCACTCTGTCAGGCCACGGTCTGGCGGAGGATTTGCTCATTGGGACAACTGTCATAGTGAAGGGAGCCCCTTTCGTTGTCAACGTTTCTTATGTTCCTAGCAATCCCAAGCGTCATACCTTGGTGATGCTCCTGGAGCCCAGAGGAGAAATCGGTCCTGGATTCTGGACTGGTGGTGCAACCAAAGCTGAAGTGAAGAAAGTAACTCAGCAACCAAAACAAGAGGAGTTTCCGTTTTGAGCCGCGATGAAATTTATGATGCTATGAAGGAACATTCGAAGCAGAAGTTCGACAATGATCGTCGATTGTTTATGGCTCAGGCCATTGAAACAGATGACGGCGGTTGGACGAAGCATACCGAGTTCCACTGGTCCCGAATGGTGGCTGGCTTCAAGCTCGATTTCTGGCCTTCACGGAAGAAGTTCCAATACCGTGGGAAGATTCGTCGTGGTGATGTTTACCACTTCATCAAGAATAAGGAAAGGGTCGCAGCATGAATATCACTGAAACTTACAGACCGAAGACTCTGGACAAAGTTCTTGGTCAGTCCCACATCACCAAAGGTCTGACAAAGATCATTGAGGAGCGGAAGCATTCAACCTTTCTCTTTGAAGGTCCGAGTGGAACTGGCAAGACTACTCTCGCCAGGATCTGCGCTGACATGCTAGGTGCGAGTGGCTTCGATATTGAGGAGTTCGACGCTGCCTCAAACTCTGGCGTGGATGAGATGCGTCTGCTCGTTGAGCGACAACATCTTTCGCCCATGATGGGTGGATCACGAGCATTCATCGTTGACGAATGCCAACGTCTCAGCAAGAATGCTTGGGATGCTTTGCTGAAGGCTACTGAGTCTCCTCCAAAGAACAATTATTGGTTTTTCTGCACGACTGAGATCAGTAAGGTGCCGAAGACCATTCGTACTCGGTCAATGGAGTACAAGCTGAAGCCTGTGTCGCCGAACTCTATCGCTGAGCTTCTTATGGAAATTCGCGATATTGAAGCTATCGCTGTTGACGACGAGTCTATCAGCCGAATTGCAGGCTCTGTGGAGGGTTCTCCAAGGGCGGCGCTGCTACGCCTCCAGCAAGCTGACACCTTGTCCGAGGACGAGCTTGAGGGGCTTCTGAGCGTTGATCAGGGGCTTCCAGGAGGGTATGACCTTGCCAAGCTGTTGAGCGATCAACAGTTCGACGCCAAGTCTGCCATGAACCTTCTCACGCTGATGAAAGACGAATCACCGGAAGCAATTCGTCAAGTCGTCCGAGCATATTTCACGACATTCCTGCTTCGCGCACCGACAAATCGGTGGGCGCTGCTCGTCCTCTCCGCGTTCGAGAAGCCAGCGATCGAACAGAACTATATCACGGATATCGTGATGCGGATTGCCACGCTGGTCAAGTGGAGATCGCAATGAACCATGCAATGATTGATATTGAAACTCTCGGTCTGGGAGTTCGTGCTCCGCTGTTTGAAATTGGAGTTTGTATCTTCGATTTCGAAAAGCTGGAAATCATCAGCAGCCATCAGATCAATGTTGATCTTCTCGACGTTGTTTTCAAGACAGGCTTTGCTCCTCAGCAAGACACTGTTGATTGGTGGAGAAAGCAGACTTACGATCCGACAGACGGCAAGAATCGGATGTCACTAGCAAGATCTCTCAACAAGCTCGACCTTCGCTTGGCTGAGGCTGACGTCAAGAACGTCTGGGGAAATTCTCCTTCCTTTGACATGGTGATCCTGGAGCAGCACTATCAGGCTATCGGCAAGAAACCTGGATGGTCCTACAAGCAAGAGCTCGATTTCAGGACAGTTCGCTGGGTCCACAGAGATCTCCTCGGCCGTGAAATGCCAGAGGTCGCTGACGAAAAGGTGAGCCACAACGCTGAACGAGATGCTCAGCAACAGACCGAGACTCTTTTCCATATGCTGAGAGCGATGAGATGACGATAGGTCCTTTCACTGGAGAGCTTCGCTGGCTCTCCAACTTCCATCCGGCTATGGTAAAGCTGGATGGAGAACTATATCCTACTGTCGAACATGCCTATGTCGCAGCGAAGACGACTGATCCTCTCATTCGTTCAGTGATACAGACAACTACCAGTCCTGGAGAAGTGAAGAGGCTCGGTCGTCAGTTCGATCTCCGCGATGATTGGGATGACATCAAGCTCCAGGTGATGGAAGATCTCCTGTGGCAGAAGTTCCAAGAGCCAGAGTTGCGAGGGAAGTTACTCGCGACCGGCGACATTCCGATAGTGGAGATCAATACCTGGAACGACACCTTCTGGGGACAGTGCAAGGGCAAAGGTCAGAACAACCTCGGCAAACTGCTGATGAAGATCAGGGAGGCGCTTCGTGGATAGCGAACAGATGGCAATGGGCTTCTATCTTCAGAACAAACGAGAAGAGCCGAAGGTTACTCTCGTTTGTGGAGGCAGAGATTTCCGTGATAAAGATCTTCTGTTTCGTACTCTAGATGATCTTCATATATCCTGCATAGTGCAGGGAGGAGCAGATGGTGCAGATCGTCTAGCCGGAGAATGGGCGATCGCTCACAAGATACCTGAGATTATTGTTCCTGCTCAGTGGGGAGGATTCGGAAAATCTGCGGGAATTCTTCGAAATCAATGGATGCTCAAATTCACGAAAGTTGAGCATGTGGTCGCCTTTCCAGGCGGCAGAGGAACTCTCAACATGATCCAGCAATCAGAGAAAGCTGGCATCCAACTCACGGTGATCTCCTATGGATAAAATTCTAATTGCGATGGTTATCGCTCTCGTCGTTCTTCCTCCTTCGTTAGATCCTTCAATCATAATAAAGGAGTTCCAAATGGGATATCGTCCTCATGTGGATGGCAAGTTCTGGAAGGGTCTTCGCAACGCGATCATTCCAGGTCTTCTCCTCTGGGCTGTGATCGCCTTTGTTATCTGGCTCATCATAAGATAGTTTCAAACGCTGAATATTTGCACTTGTCATTTGACTTTTGCCGTGCCATCATGAGGGTATAGTCAAGGAGGTTCACAATGGCTGACCGTTACAGGATACCCGCTCACGATGAGATGCCCTCGGAAGAAATGATCGAGTGGCTCCATGAGAACATCGAGGACTGGTCCGGTGATGAGTGTGGCATTGCGCTCATCCACAATGATGGGACCGAGGAACTCGGTCTTCCTGGCGATTGGATCGTTCGTGACAAGGACGGTCGTTACTCAGTGGAAAAGGAGAAGTCCGATGAAGCATGAAGTTCACAGCACCTCGATCAAGAGCATCGAGGAAACAGGTCGCGGCTCGATGATTGTGGAATTCCACAATCGTGGCAAGTATGAATTCTTCGATGTTCCGTTGGACACGATCAATGAATTCGTCAACGCGAGCTCTGTCGGTCGCTATTTCAACGAGTTCATCCGTGGTAAGTTCCGCGAGGAGGCTCGTCAGTCATGACAGAAGCCCAGAGAAAGATCCTGCTCGGCTGCCTCGGTGATCCTCAATCCGATATGCGTATCGGTTTTGCCGACGGTCAGTGGATTCTTGCAACTGGTGAGGGTGACTCGTATGAGGCCCTCGTCGTTCATGAGAATTGGGATCAGTTCGTAGTCCTGATCCACGATAACGGATATTCAGACTACGTCGAAGGGGAGTAGCATGGGCAAGAAAATCACGGAGGTCTTTGTCAAAGATGAAGACAAGAAGCATTCTGTTCGTTATCGCAGCCAGAGCAACACCTCTTCCCTGAAGGAAATGTCGCTCTATGTTCCTCGGGCGGTTTTGGGAGAGAAGCCTCCCCATAGCCTCACCATCACTTTGGAGATCGGCGAGTAATGGGGACGATAATCGAGATCAGGTTCCACGAGGACCTCAGTGAGGGCCAACCGAAGGATCTCGGTCGGCTCCTCAACCGTTTGCGCTACTCCATGGAGATGGCGCAGTGGAAGGCTCGCAACAGAGCCCTCCGTGAAGACCCCAATGCGACGGACTACGATTACCATCGCATGGACATGGATTACGAAAGGGTGGGACTGCCGTGAAACCCGTGAAAGTTCAAACTCGAGATCGTCATGCTCTTGACGAGCCACCGAAGATTGTCACCATCGACTTTGAAGACCAGGAGAGCCGTCGCTGGCTCTTTCGTCATATGTCGTGGGCTCTCAACCATGATCACTCAGTCTTGGTCATGAAGACAAAGAATGAGGTTGACTTCACTCCGAAGCCAGCTCCAAAGAATCCGGAGAAGTTGCACAACTTCACACGGGAACCAAGGGTGGTTGCATGATGGACACAGGTTCTCTACTGAATGCGGGGAAGCTGCCTCGCGACCTTCTGCCTTGGAAGTCCAAGAGTGGTCACATGAATGCGATGCTCTACAACGGAGACGCGTTCCTGTTCGACGCTCACTCGGGCGGTTCGTTCCACACCGTCAGCGACGAGGGCTTCGGCGGCTTCACAATCATGGACGACAGCGACAGCGAGCTGTCTCGCCATCTCCAGGCTGTCTGGCTGGCTGAGGGTCGCATCCTGAAGACTGGTCTCGGCTTTGGCTGCTTCGTCCGCATGGCGCTGGGGAACTCCAATGTCGAGCACATTGATGTCATCGAAAAGGATCCGGAAATCGCTTCTCACTTCGGTAGGCAATTCCGCGATAATCCTCGGGTCACGATCCACGTGCAGGACGCGTTCGACTTTGTCATCGGCGACCAGAAGTGGAACCTCGCTTGGCACGACATCTACTGCGATGGCAACAACGGTCTCGCACGGATGCACTTCGATCTGATGATCAAGTTCCGGAAGGCAGCGAAGATCCAGTCTGCTTGGGCAATCGACCGATGGGCTCGTCGCCTTCTCCGTGTCGGTGGGGTGAGGACATTCTGATGGAACTCAAGGAGCCGATGGTCAATCCCAATACCTGGAACGCCCTCCAGGCTCACATTCTCATGGCTCTGGCCAATGGGAAGGTCGGGACATTCGATCGGTGGGTTCGCCTCTGCATCGACGGTGTCCCTGCGACCTCGGGTCACTCCACCACTCCTTACACGCTGCTCCGCCGGGGATTGATCGTTTCCGACGGAGAGAGGGTCTTCATCACGGGAGCCGGTCTGACTTTCCTAAAGGAAACAATAGGCTTGTCATTTGAACATCGGCGTGGCATAGTGATGTCATTAACCAAGGAGGCAATGATGAAGACCAACATCCGCTACAACGGTCCCGATCGTAAAGCCAACGACGCCGCTGCCATCAAGGATATCAAGGACTATCTCGGGCCGAAAGCCTGGAAGATCCTCGAAGCAATGCCGACCGATCCGGCTTGCACCATCCATCACGTGAACATGGGCATGGCGTTCGCCGGTATCGAGGGCTATCCTTCCACGCCTTCTGTCGCACCTATCTCCTGGACAAGTACCGTGAATGGATGCGTCAGGAAGTCGACGGTCAACCCGGCGTGGAAACTGACGACGAAGGTTTCCCGGTCGAAACGGTCGCATAGCGATCGTCTGGCACCCTGAGCAAGTGTCACTGATGAGACAGCTCAACAACGGAAGGAGGCTCAAGATGAGCAACTTGGACAACGAAGGCGGCACTGGCCCCGACGATACCGAACAGCAGGTCGACGACAACGGCGGCGAAGGCACCGGCGAAGACAATGGCGGCGACGATTCGGGCGACGATGCCGGCGACGGCGAAGGCGACGAGGGCGGCGAGGACTAAGGTCCTGGTCGACTTCTGAGCGCTGGCCGACCTCCACCCCCGAGGTCGGCCAGTTCCATTCACGGGGGAGGAGGTTATCATGGACAAGCGGGTCCGTCACGCAATTCTCATCGACCCTGCCGAGCGCAAGGTCTCCATCGTTGAGCTCGGCTCCGATGATCTCAAGTCGGCCTACGAACATATCCAGTGCGATATGATCGAGGCCGCTGTTCGTCTTGCCAACGGCGACGTCGTCTACGTGGACGAGGAAGCTCTCGTCAAGCGGGACAAGCCGAAGGGCAGGTTCCAGTTCGCTGGTCAGGGATGGTTCCTTGGCAAGGGACTCATCGTCAACGACATCGAAGTCACAGGCGAAGGCAACGAGTGGACTGCTCCTCGTTCCGCAGTGATCGACCTTTTCAAATCAGTCAAGTTCCAAGAGGAGCTTTGACCATGGATCTGGCCCAAGAGAAGAAGCGCCTCCAGGAAATGGACGCATACGGTGTGAAGACTACTCGCCAGTGGAACGAGTATTACGCCGAATGGGATCGTCAGCATCCTGGACTGGCCGTGGTAAAGAGGGTTCTCTCCGTTCCTCTCTTCATCCTGCTGCTTCTCTTGGGCTGGTCACCTGTCATCTTGCCGATCATTCAGCTCTTCAGAGGATGAAGGAACTGCTGGAGCAGCGCAAGGCAGGTTGACCGTGCAATGGCCCATTCGCCAGCCCTCAGAGCGGCCTCAGAGGCGTTCAGGCATGGGTCCGGGCAATGGTAGCCTAGCAGGTGGCGGCTCTGAGCGGCTGTCTGAGCGTCTCGGTATAAACGTTCTCTGGTAGAAACAAAGCACTTGTCAATTGAACTCCTGGATGGTATGGTGAGTTCATAGCAATAGGAGTTACTCATGGCAGACAGATACCTCAGCGCCGAACGGATGTCAGAAGACGATTTCGGCCAACCTTTCACAAATGAGCCGGGAGAGGTCATCTATGACGCTGCCACGATGAGCGGTCCATGGGCGACCATGACTCAGGCCAGCTACGATCTCTTCGGTCGTCCCGGAGGTCTCGGCCTTGGCAAAGGACAGAAATACGTTCGCCAGGAAAACGGTGAACTCCACAAGGTAGAGGGCTGAAGATGTCGAGACGCAATGACAAGGACAAGAAGTTCGGCTCTCCCTTTGATCCGAACTACAGAGGGCCGAACAAGATCGAGCGGCCGAAAGAACAAGAAGCTCCTCGTATTGAAGAGCCTCGTCAATATCAACTGCGTGGTTGTGGTGATCCCAACTGCGCGAGTTGCAATCCAGAAACAGCTCGTCTCGGAGGACGCGGTTCCTTCGGTGGTGGCAGAAGGTCAGGAAGGACCGAGAATATGGCGACAATGAATGGGCGTGAAATTCCTTTCATTATGATGGAAGAGATGATCCTCGGTGCTCTTCGTGATAAGGCTGGTATTCGTGACAGCATCCTTCGCGAAGCATCCGATGACAAGCCTGAATCACTGAAGGAAGCTCGCAAAGCCGTTGCGGAATATATCTGCGAGGCTCCTCAACAGTCTTTCGATGATATCGTCGGTAACGATGCAGCGCTCGGCTTGCTTCGCGATGCGATCGAGGCTCCCATCAAGCACAAGGCTCTCTATGAAGCCTATGGCATGAAAATGCCGAAGGGCGCTCTCCTCTCTGGGCCTCCAGGATGTGGCAAGACAATGTTCGCGAAGGCCGCTGCCTCCGAGATGAAGCGGCTGTACGGATCGACAACTGAGTTCTTGTCGATCTCTGGCAGTGAGCTCCAGTCGATGTATGTCGGCGAAACAGAGGAGCGCATCAAAGCGATCTTCACGTATGCTCGCGAATACCGCAATCATTACGGTCACCCTCTGCTCGTGTTCATGGACGAGGCCGAAGTCCTTCTGCCCGATAGGACCGGAAGAGTGCGTCGTGTCGCACCGTGGGAAGAAAGCCAAGTGGCAACCTTCCTCGCTGAAATGGACGGGATGCAAGAGTCTGGAGCGTTCGTCCTCTTGGCAACGAACCGTCCGGAGGTGATCGATCAAGCCGTCTTGCGTGATGGCCGCTGTGACTTCAAAATCGTCGTCAAACGTCCGAACAAGGAAGCTCTCCGAGTGATCCTCCAGAAGAACTTCCACGGCATACTGAAGGACGACAAGGTCTCCATAGAGGACCTCGTGTTCGCTGCGCTCGAGTCGTTCACTGATCCTCACAAGATCATCCTGGAGGCTCACGCCATCGGTATCGAAGAGGGCAAACTGAAGGACATGAAGGCGAAGGCTTTCACCCTCGAGCATATCGTATCCGGAGCAATGGCGGCGAGCGTTCCAATGCGAGCAAAACGACTTGCATTCAATCGTGACAAACTCGACGGAATACCTCGCGGCGTCACAGTGCAGGACGTTCTCCGTGCGGTCAATGACCTCTTTGATGAGAACCGCTCCTTGCAGCATGAGTTCGCTCTGAACGAGTGGAAGGCGGAGTTCCTCACCGAGGTTCAGCAACAGCAGACTTCCGAGAGGCGCTCCAATCTGAACTAGTCCGAGAAGCCCAGAGAGGAGGCCGTCAGTCTCACCTCTGGGCGCAATCGGTTCGTCAAAAATTATCTAAGGTTCTTTTCGAGGATCATCTCAATAAGAGCATGGTCCTCTTCCTTTGTCTGGTCTCTGAGGATCTCGAACTCTTCCATCAGATCATCAATCGTTTCACATGAGCCGTCGTCTGCCTTTACCACTTTGGGAAGCCAAGTCAGCATCAGGTGTTCCAACCCATACACAATGTCAAGTGGATGAGTCCATCGCCAGAACATCTGTGTCGCCATCTTGTCGGTACGATTGCGCTGGAAGTTTGTCTCGTACTGCACGATCAGCCTTAGCAAACGCCCGACTCGGTGTTTCCCCACACTCGGCCAATCTTGGAAACACTGGTTCATCAGATCGTCTTTCTGTATCAACCCCGACCAGTTGCCATCGGCTCTCAATTTGACTCGCTCGTATTCTTTCAGGAACCATCGGTATAAACGAATGCAGGTCATGACGTTGTCTGGGTCCATCAGTCTGAACAATCCCTTCTCACTGTTGTTCTTTGGTGGAATAAACATGTGACCTCGATAATGGCCTCCCACCATGCCCTCGCGGATATCGTATTTTGTTCGGTAGTACAGACGAACTCCGTCTGCTGCAATGGGTCGAGTTAACTTGATTGACATTCGAGTGCCCTTTCTGCGACGTAAGTGGAGCCAGGGAGGCGGCTGACTGACAGTATATGGCTCTGACACGACCTTGTAAACATTGGAGTTTCTCCGGTGAATGTTACTTCCTCCGCCTGTCAGTTGGTGGCACTACAGGCGGCGCAAGTTCGGAGGGCTGGCGGCATGGGGCAATTTGCGTGGGACAGTATGACATTCGCAGGTGGACCGTGGGTATGCCCAGAGGAAGGGAGGGCTGTGGCGTAAGCTGGCTAGAAGTTAGTAGTGTCAGTTATTGATTAATTAAGTAAGTGAAATAAATAGAGATAAGCTGTTGTTATTGCTTATCAATTTGGATGTCAGTCTGATCATTGGTTGACTCTACTCAATCTTGACTTGTCAGGTGCCTCCTCGCTGGGCTATAGTGACACTGCGGCTTCTGTCGTTTTCTTACTCCCCCGCGAACAGGAGAAAATCTCCCATGACCACGTCTAAATTCGCTCCCGTCCAATATCAAGGCCCCGACGGAGAATGGCGAGTCAAGATCGTCGCTCAGCGTGGGACATTCGACGAAGCCGCGAAACAACGGTTCCTGGAGGAATACGCGAAGCATGGTCGGATGGGAACATCGGCTTCCGCTGCTGGAGTTACAGGAAAGACTGTACGAGCTCATCTCGAACTCGATCCGGAGTTCGCCGAAGCCTGCCTTGAAGCCGAGGAGACCTATCGCTCTCGCCTGATCGAGCACCATCAAACTCTCGTATTCGAAGGCCAGACCAAGACCACCTACGATCGACAGGGTAACGTCGTCAGCGAGGAAAAGATCTATCCCATCCGACTCATCGAGCTGGAACTCAAGAAGCACGACGAGGGGTATCGCGACAAGCGAGAAGTGGACGTCAAAGTCTCCGGCGGTGTTCTGGTCGCTCCGGCCGATGTGACAAGCATCGACGACTGGGAAGCTCGCTACACTGGACAGACGATTGAGGGTGAAGCCCAAGAGGTAGAAGGGCAAGATTGATATGTCATCTGGACATTCTCCCGAGACCTCGGCAGCTCCTTCTCTTGGGCTCGGTTGCCTGACAAGATGCGATCGTCACATGATAAGATTCACCTGTCATCTAGACATTCTCGGCAGAGCTCCAGGTCGGTAACCGACGGAGTCCTCCGGTCTCTCGTCCGTCCTCGGTCGGTCTCGATCCGTCCTCGATCGTCCCTCTCTCGGCCTCACGTCCCTCAGAGACGTCCGTCTGTCGGTGGGTCGGTAGGTGACCACGTCTGCGACGGAACGCCTCTCGACGGAGATCTCAGACATAGGACAGCAACCCTGTCCTATCTGGTGTTGCCGATCTGCATCAGTCAGTATCAATCTGTCTCAGCAGACAGAAAGTCCTTGCAACCGATCACGGTCTGTGCTAATCGCGCGCCCGATCGCCTGCCAGAAGGGAGTCCCAAAAATAATGTGTCCAACTGAAAAATAGTGCTTGCGTTCCCCGTTGGGACATGGCATACTCAAATCACGGTACAGGCAATGACGCCCACCGCTTAACGGAGAACTCAAATGACCAAGCTCGCTTCCACTGCCAAGTCCACTGTCCGCGCTGCCAAGGCTCCCGCTGCCAAGGCTCCGGTCACCCAGTCCGCTCCCGCCGTCAAGGCTCCGGCCACTCTGGCCCCGATTGAAGTCGCCCGTCAGAACGTCGCTGCCAAGGCCGAGTCCGGCCTCGGGGTCACCCTTCACACCAATGGCAAGGCCATCAAGGGTCTGTCCTCTGAGCCAGTGGTGGCTCGCCCTCAGCGCAAGATGCTCCGGGTCATTGACTCCATCAAGGGTCATCCGGGCAAGGGCAACTGTGTCAAGCGCTTCCACCTGTACAAGGAGGGGATGACTCTCCTCCACTGCAAGGTGACCGAGGGACTGATCGTCAGCGACGTGACCTTCTTCGCTGAGCTTGGCTACCTCACCCTCCGGGAGCCGACCGACGCTGAGTATGATGCAGCGGTCAAGGCATGGGAGGCCAAGGGCAAGACCACCGAGGTCAGCACTCAGGCCGCCTGAGCAGGACACGAGGGACTCGGTCACCCGATCGGGTCCCTCCCCCCCACCCCACCCCATCAACGGCCGTCGAGGGACGGCCACCGGGAGTGGTCCCGTGCCCATCAACCTGGACAGCAATAAAGAACGATAGGGCTTCGCAAAATGCAGAATGAGAATCCTCCTCGCGTACTCAACGCAAAGCAAGTCGGCAAGTTCCCACCGAACAGTGTCTACGTGGGAAGGCCGAGTAAGTGGGGAAACTTGTTCGAGATTGGTCGTGATGGTTCACGCGACGAAGTGATCGCGCTCCATGAGCAGATGATCATGTCCGACCCTGCGATGATCAGAGATGCCCAGCGAGAGTTGAGAGGCAAAGATCTCGTTTGCTGGTGCTCCCCCTCCCGTTGCCATGCGGACACGCTCCTTAGGATTGCGAATAGCTAAAAATGAGATGAGAAGATGAGCTACCAGCCTTTTTGAGAACCAGAGGCGCGCGGTCGGTCCTTTCCGGAGTTTCCTCGGAGGGATCCTTCCTCCTCTCTTGGGCTCGGACAGCCGAATATTCGTGCTTGCAAGAACGTCTGATCTGTGAAATCATCCATAGTCAAACGAGAGGGTTTGATTATGGGGCAAAGACAGACAGAAGCAGAGTTGGTTGAACTTGGTGGTCATGAAAGAATGACGGTTCAGGAAGCCCTCGGACTCGTTGCTCGAGAGGCTCCAACCTCGGTGCTGATCGTGTTTGAAGATGCCGAAGGGAACTTCATTCTTCGCTCCTCTCGGATGGAGCGGAAAGACTCCCTCTGGTTGATTGAGAAAGCCCGAGACCATATTCTTGGACGCGAGGTGTGATGACTCGCCTCGTAAAGATGAGATTCACAAACGACTGCTCTATCGCCTCGGTTGCGATGGTCACGAGGATACCATACTCGCGAGTATTGAAGGTTGCGAAGCAGAGAGGGTTCAAGCCGAACGGGAAGTATGGCATGGACGTCGCTCAGCTTCTGTACGATCTCGGATACGAGTTTGACATGAGGGTCTACAGTCGTCTTCGTACGAGACGTCCTATTCCGGTGAAGCAGCCTTTCATCGCCTCTGTTCCAAGTGTGAACAATCGTGGAGGATACCACGCGATCGTCGTTGAAGCTGGACGAGTTCTGGATTCTTCGAACAAGAAACAAGTATCGTACGCGAGGTTCATGAGAACTCGTCGTCACATGTACTTCGGATTTAGGAAAGACGAATGAGCATTCACGCACAGACACTCCCGTATCCGACAAATGTCATTTGGCGACCACAGGCTGGGAGTCAGGAAGCCTTCCTCGCCTCTCATCCTATCTTTGAGGTTTTGTATCAGGGAACCCGAGGCGGCGGCAAGACGGACTGTCTGCTCATGTCGTTTGGCATGTTCACAGGGCGAGGATTTGGCTCGGCTTGGAAGGGCATTCTGTTCCGGCAGACATACAAGCAGCTGACGGACGTTATCACGAAGACGAAGAAATGGTTCCCGCAGATCTGGCCTCAGGCGAAGTTCAATCACTCGGAGCATGTGTGGACTTGGCCGACTGGAGAACAGCTTCTGCTCCGTCAGTTCAAGAAGGCTGACGACTACTGGAACTATCACGGTCACGAGTATCCCTGGATCGGCTGGGAAGAGCTCTGCAATTGGGCTACTGACGAGGGCTTCAAGCGAATGTTCTCGTGCTGCCGTTCTTCCACTCCTGGGATGCCTCGTATGGTTCGGGCGACGACGAACCCGTATGGCCCTGGACACAATTGGGTGAAGGCCCGCTTCCTGCCTGACCGATTGAATATGAAGGTCCGCAAGGACCTCGTTGACGAGGAGGGTCGGCTCCAGCCAGCTCGCCTCTCGATCTTCAGTCGGTTGGACGAGAACAAGATCCTGCTCGAGAGCGATCCTGATTACATCAGCAAGCTGGCTGCTTCCGCTCGTAACCAAGCTGAGAAGAAGGCATGGCTCGAAGGTTCGTGGGACATCGTCAGCGGCGGCATGTTCGACGATGTCTGGGATGCAGACTACAATATCGTCAAGCCGTTCGCTATTCCACCAAATTGGAGGATCGACAGATCCTTCGATTGGGGCTCATCCAAACCATTCTCAGTTGGATGGTGGGCAGTCAGCAACGGCGAGGACGTTCGCCTTCCGGATGGTCGCTTCCGCTCGACTGTCCGTGGAGATCTGTTCCGAGTGGCCGAGTGGTATGGTTGGACAGGGAAGCCCAATGAAGGGCTCCGCATCCTCGCGACAGATATTGCTCGCGGTATCGTGGAACGAGAGGTCAAATGGGGCTGGCGAGATCCAACGAACCCGACTTGGTGCAGAGTGAAACCCGGAGTGGCCGACAGCCAGATCTTCAGTGCTGAAAATGGCAACTGCATCGCGACCGATATGATCAACCGTGTCCGCATGGATGATGGTGTCGTCTACAAGGGAGTGAAATGGGTTCCCGCCGACAAACGAGCTGGCTCTCGAGTAACTGGCTGGGACCAAATGCGCCGGATGCTCAAGAACGCGTCTCCCTCTCCTCTTGGGCCTCGTGAACGACCAGGATTGTTCATCTTCGATACCTGTGACAACTGGATCAGGACAGTGCCAGTGCTGCCCAGAGATGAGGATGATCCGGATGATGTCAACACAGAGACTGAAGATCACACTGCTGACGAAACTCGGTATCGTGTTCGCTTTTCTGGCATGATGACGAGCAGTGGGTCGACGACTGGTCACTATTAACGTGTCGACGAAACTTTACCCTTGCCAAAGTTCCGTCGGTACTGTATTGTCGTTTTTCATAATCCCTCAGGGTTCGGAATCATGGTATGAGCACTACTGACCTTTCCTCAAAACATCCGGAGTATTCCATCCAATGGGATAATTGGGTGCAGATGCGCGATGCGTATCAAGGAGAGCGGCAGGTCAAGAGCAAGCGGACCATTTATCTTCCTGCGACTTCTGGTCAGATCGCCGATGGGATGCAGCAAAGCACTCAGCCGGGATGGCTCGCTTATGAAGCCTACCTGAAGAGAGCTCGTTTCCCGAACTTTGTTCGTGAGGCGGTGCAGACTGCTATCGGTATGATGCACTCGCAGCCACCGAAGATCAAGTTGCCGAAGGAACTCGAGAATATCCGCTCGTCCAAGGGCGAGACAATGCCTCAGCTTCTTCGCCGGATCAATCAGGAACAGCTCCTGACTGGTCGTATAGGTCTCCTCGCTGACATTGCAACGAAGACCTCTGACCCTCTCCCATATATCGCCTCCTATTCAGCTGAGCGATTAATCAATTGGGATGACGGAACTGTCAATGGTCTGGTTCCTCAGGTTCTGAATTTCGTCGTTCTTGATGAGAGCGAGTACGAGCGTTCCAATCTTTCGTTCGGATGGCAGATCAAAGAGAAGTATCGTGTGCTCATTCTTGGCACTGTTGACGAGAATGAGCCTCAGGGTGCATATAAATTCGGCGTCTTTGAAGAAAAGTCGCCAGCTTTTGAAGAGAACAAGTTGACAGCCGCGAGTATTCGTGGAAAAACTCTCAGCAAGATTCCTTTTGTCATCATCAATGCCTCTGATCTGGTTTCTGATACCGATGAACCTCCGTTGATGGACCTCGGCAACCTCTGCATGACGATTTATCGTGGTGAGGCTGACTATCGGCAGAACCTTTTCATGCAGGGACAGGACACTTTGGTCATTGTCGGTGGTGCCCAAGATGAGAGCGAGACAATTCGCACTGGAGCTGGCTCTCGCATTGAAGTCCCGATGGGTGGCGATGCGAAATATATCGGTGTTGAGAGCGATGGTCTGTCCGAGCAACGTGAATCTCTCGAAAATGATCGCAAAATTGCTGGTTCGATGGGCGCTCAGTCACTCGACACTGTGTCACGCGAGCGCGAGTCAGGCACGAGCTTGAATATTCGTATCGCTGCTCGTACTGCTGACTTGAACCAGATTGCTCTGACAGGGGCGGCTGGTCTTCAGCAGATTTTGCGTGTCTGTGCTGAATGGGTTGGAGCCAATCCTGAAGAAGTTCAGGTTGAACCTAACCTCGAGTTCGGTGATCACTCTCTCACTGGCCAGAATATGGTCGAAATGCAAACGGCGCGGAATCTGGGTTACCCGATTTCAGCCCGCTCGCTTCATCAGGTTGCTGTTGATCGTGGCCTGACCAAGCTCACCTTCGAAGAAGAAGAGAAGCGAGCCAAGGAAGAGGAGAAAGGTCCGTTCAAGCGTAGCGAGAGCGGAGACCGAGCTCCACAACAAGATCCAGGGAATGGTCCCTCGGATAAAAAGTCGGGTGACCCGACAAAGAAGGAAACCAAATAGATGGCAATCGAACTCCAATACGATAATCGCGACGCACTGCCTGAAGCATTTCGCAGTGACGCCGTGTTCAACGAACTCTTCACAGTCGGCTCGGACGGCAAGGTGATCTTGTCAGGTGTTACCGGCATGAAGACCCAGAAGGATGTCTCGACGGTGCAGGAAGCGCTCCGCAAGGAACGTGAAGATCACGCCAAGGCGCGTGAGGCACTGAAACCGTGGGGCGAGCTGAAGGCCGATGAGGTCCTCTCCCAACTGGATCGGATCAAGGAGCTCGAGGCTGCTGCTGGCGGAAAGCTCGATGAAGCGAAGCTGAACGAAATGGTCGAAGGGCGTCTGTCCCAGAAGACCGGTCCTCTTCAGCGCCAGATTGAAACTCTCACAGGCGAGAAGACCAACGCCGAGAAAGAGCGTGACGCTCTCAAAGGCCAGTTGGAAGCTCGTGATCGCAACGATGCTGTTCGCGCTGCTGCGACTGAATCCAAGGTTCATGTCACTGCTATCCCCGACATGGAGATGGCTGCTTCGGTGATGCTTGAAAAAGACGCCGATGGCAAGCTCGTCACGAAGGCCGGAATTGACGGTCTCACTCCTGGGCTCAGTGTCAAGGAATGGACCAAGGAAATGCAGAAGCTCCGTCCCCATTGGTGGCCGGAGAGTGTCGGCGGTGGCGCTGGCGGCGGAAATGGTGGGACTGGCTATTCCGGGAACAACCCGTTCTCGGCTGAGCACTGGTCGTTGACTGAACAAGGCAAGCTGCTGACTGAGAAGGGTCACGATTTCGTGTCCAAGCTCGCGAAAGCTGCTGGCACGACGGTTGGCGGACAGAAGCCGTCTCCCAAAAAGTAAGGTAAAAATATCGCTTGCACCATGCTCCGATTTAGCGTATGGTGCAAGTGTTCAAATCCCAGTGGAGCAGGGGCTTCACATCACCGACCATGAACGTGGGTTCTGCTGTCGGATTTTCCCTGAACCAGCCATGTGAAAGGAGAATTCAATGGCAACCGGACCCATGACTCGGGTGGCAGACGTCGTCGTCCCCCAGATTTTCACTCCCTACGTCCAGCAACTCACCGAGCAGAAGGCTCGTATCATCCAGTCGGGCCTCGCGGTCCGTGACGCTGCGATGGACAACCTCCTGACTGGTGGTGGTCTCACCTTCAACGTCCCGTCGTTCCGCGATCTGGACAATGATGCTGAGCGCGTCTCCACGGATACCTCGGTGCCGTTCGCAGATGCCGATGCTTCGCTTCCTGGCGGCGTCGCTCGTCCTCCGAACCCGCTGAAGATCCAGTCGGCCCAGGAAATCGCAGTTCGTCTGAGCCGCAACAATTCCTGGTCGAGCTCTGACCTTGCTGCTTCGCTTGCTGGCAAGGATCCCATGGAAGCAATCGCTGACCGCGTCGCTTTCTACTGGACTCGTCGTCTTCAGGCCGCTTTCATCGCAACCTGGAACGGTGTCATCGCTGACAACGTCGCCAACGATGCTGGTGACTATGTGAACAACATCTCCGGCAGCGCGTTCGTCGATGGTGTGACCAACTTCTCTGCTGAGGCCTTCCTTGATGCTTCGCTCACGATGGGCGACTCGATGGAAGATCTCACCGCTGTCGTCGCCCACTCGGTCGTCTACAACCGGATGCAGAAGAACAACCTCATCGACTTCATTCCTGACTCTGAGGGTCGCGTCAACATTCCGACGTTCCTGGGTCGCGAAGTCATCGTCGATGATAACGTTCCTCGTGTCGGCAACGTCTACGACACGTGGCTCTTCGGTGGTGGCTCCACTCGTCTCGGTGTCGGCACTCCCAAGGTTCCGACGGAAGTCGAACGCAAGGCTGGTGGCGGCAACGGTGGCGGTCAGGAAGTCCTGTACTCTCGCGTCGAATGGGCTGTCCATCCGGTCGGTCACGCCTTCATCGGCACTCCTCCGAACGGTGGTCCTGCGAACACTGGTACGGCTGGCGCTGACCTGGACGAAGCGGCTTCTTGGAACCGCGTCTACAGCGAACGCAAGCAGATCAAGTTTGCTCGCCTCGTGACTCGCGAAGCGTAAGCCTCGCATCCCGAAACTGAGGGAGGCTCTACCCGATCCTCCCTCAAAGCTCACGAAAGGAGCAACATCATGGGTAAGGGTCTTCCCCGCTCGATGTCTCGGGGTGCTGCACAGGCACAGGAGATCATCAAGCAGACAGTCGTGATTCGAAATCAGACTGTTCCTGTAACTTCCGTCACGACTGCTGCTGGTTTCGGCACTGTCGTTGTCGGTGACTTCCCCGAAGGTAACATTCTGTTCCTCGGCGCTCTCGCCTACATCTCTCTTGCAGGTTCTGGTGCAGACGCAAACCTCATCGATACCTGGAACGGTGACTTCTCTGTCGGTACGAACCCGACTGCTGATGTCAGCTTGACAGGCAACGAAGTGGACATCATCCCCTCGACTGCGACCACTGTCGCTGTTGCAGAAGTCTCTCCTCGCACTCGTGCAGCGAATGCGACTCAGGCGATCTTCGACAACACTGACGGATCCCTCGAGGTCAACCTCAACGTTCTGATTGACGCCGCTGACATCGGTGACTCCCAGACCGTCAACCTCACTGCGAACGGCGAGATCACTCTGGTCTACGTCATTCTCGGCGATGACTAAGGAGAACCAGCATGGCTGACAACGACAAGATCAAGGCAGTGCTGGCTCAGCTCGATCCGCTGGACGATGATCAGTGGACTGCTGATGGCGCTCCGAAGGTTGAGAGTGTTTCTGCTCTCTTGGGCGAAAAGATCACTCGTCAAGATATCGTCAACGCGGCACCGGACTTCAATCGTGAGAAGGCCGAAAAGGGTGTCGACGATGAAGATGACACCGATCAGGAGCAGGAACAGGATCTCAGCGATCCTGAGCTCAACGAGGGTGAGACTGAGGGTGACGATGGCAAGGAAGAAGTTGATCTTCAACCTGAACCTGAATCTGAGCCTGTCTCTGTTCCCACGAAGTTCAATGCTGCTGAATTCCTGGCTTGGCTGAACGGTCAGGACAAGGAAGACCTCGAAGATATCGAGGCCAGCCTCAAGGAAGAGCTTTCTCGCAATTCCACAAAGCAGGACGAACTGAAGGAGCAGGCTGCTGCTCTCAAGACTGCTTCTGCTTATGTGAAGTTGCGGATCAAAGCAGAGTACCCGAACACTTCGGATGCTGATGCGACTCGTGCTTACATTGAAGCGCAGACTCGTGCTCGTGCAGAACGTATGGGTATTCGTCAGTCCGTCTTGAAGGGTCTCAAGCCCAGCGAACTGGAAGGTCGTTCTCCTCTTGATGCAGCGATGGCTCGTAAGACCACTCGCGGCGTGAATCGGCCGAATCGCCCTCTTATGAAGTAACTTAACCGAGGATCAGGGTGATGGCCCGTTACGCACGATTGAATGATCCTGATCCTCGGGTAAGAGCGCGTCTTCAAGCTGCGCTCTATGCTAATCGTGAGAAAAGAGTCGTTCGCGAGCTTTCTCAGAAAATCATCGACGGCGTTGTCTACGAGCGCATCAAATTCCAAGATGCTTATCTTGATGATCTGCTGTCGTCGCAAAAACTCTATATGAGGGCGCCATGACAGTCATCACTGATACCAATCCGCTTCCGGTCAAATCTTTCAATGTCTATGGAAAGTTCCGTGAAGCGTTTGAAGATTTCACCCCAGGAGCGATCTGGACTGAGACCGAGGCTTCCGGCGATATCATCGCTCTTGATGGTAACTCTCTCGGAGCGTCGTACCTCGTCATTTCGAAAGATCCGCTCTCCGCTGGCTCTGTGTCGCAAGTTGAGACAGTATCTGCTTTCGATATGTCGTTTGATCTCGCTGCTGGACTTCACATGTCGCAGCGAACTCTTGGCCAGGAATTCTCTTTCGAACTTGTGTCGACTGAGGCTCCTTTGACAGCTTTCACAGATCTTGCGATCTCGTCAATTTCCCAAGCGACTACGACGCTGACTGTCAACACAACGAATCCTCATGGTTTGAAACCTGGGATGCGAATTGGCATCTTCGGAGTGAGCGACAGTCGTTTCAATTATCCTTCTCTGGTTGTCGCAACGATCCCGACAGCGAATCAGTTCACGGCGACTGCTGGTCCTGGTGGAACGATTCCTTCTGTCACTGCTGGTCCTCTCACCTCTGGTTTCGTATATCTTCGTTCGGCAATGGGCTATGCTCCGAACGGAACGAGCATGATCTTCGAGCAAGCGAATGCTGCTCAGGCCAGCTTCTATGTGAAATCAAAGGGTGGTGACAATCATGTCGGTGGTGGTACAGTTGGCGGAAACCATTCTGTAACTCTTCTAACGACTGCTTCTATTCAAGCAATCAACGCTGCGAACACCTATGCCTTCCAGCCAACTGATGAATATCGTCTGGCGATGATGGCCGATCGTATTCAGTGGTCTGACGCTCCTGTCGACACTCTTGCTGCTGCGAACGCTCGTGTCACCCGTACTCAGGTTATTCCTGATCCTGAGAAGAAATACAAGTTGCGAGTTCGTGCTACGAACAACAAGGGTCTCACTGTCCCGAATGCACGGATCGTCAGCGTCACGAAAAGTGGTACGACCACTGCTACAGTTGTGACTGATGTTCCTCATGGCTTCACGACTGGTGATGTAATCACTGCTTATGGTGTTCGTGACCAAACGAACTTTGCAAACCTCACTGCTGCGACTGCTGTTGCTTCTATTGTCGATGCGACCACTTTCACTGTGATCTGGGGTTCTGCTGTCACAGCGACATCCTACGGTGGCTTCGTTTCTCGAGTTCAGGGTAACAACCTCAACTCCGCTCTGGGCGCAATTGCTCAGGCCATTTCCACTGCGACTGTCGCTTCTGGAATTCTGACTCTCGTCGGCAGCGCGGCATGGTCTGGTCTCCTGATTGGCGACTATGTGAACGTTCACGGTGCAGCCGTCGATGGCACTGGCGTTTCGCTCGGTATTGATGGAGCTTGGCGAGTTCGCAATATCGTTACCACTTCGCTCGAACTCGAACCGATTGGAACGACTGTCGCTCCAGCAAACTTCGGTCCGACGAATGGTGGTGGCGCGATCATCAAACGAACTGATCTTCGCATCTCGTTCATTCGTATTTTCAATTTCGCTCGTGAGCGTGTTGAATTCCTTCAGCGTCCGAACGGTGATGAAGCTGGTGCTGCTCCTGTCCGTATTCAGGGAACTCCAGCTGTCACAATGACTTCTACTGGTGTCAGTGGAACTGTTGCTGTTGATGCTGCCATGCCGAACCCTGTCGCTGTCGGTGGCCGAGCTTCGAACGCCAACATCGCTGCTATGTCAGCAACTGGCGATCTTGTTGCCCAGCTGATGACAATGATCGGCGCAGCGATCATGAAGCCGTATGCTCTTCCTGAAGCAGGGTGGAATGGATCAGCTGCCCTCACGACGACGACCGCTGTCGCTATCAAGGCCGCTGCTGCTGCTGGTCTCAAGAACCACATCACTGCTCTTCAGGCAATCAACACTGGAGCGGCTACCACAGAGCTGATCATTCTTGACGGTGCGACTGAACGCTGGCGTTTGACACTTCCAGTGAACGTTCCGGTGACTTTCGAGTTCCCGACAGAACTTGTCACGACGGCTGCGACTGCCCTGAACGTCAACCTTTCTGTGGCTGGTACTGTCCGTGTCAACGCTCAGGGCTACGTCGCTCCGTAATCAGCAAAGAAGGCCATATGGCTTGAGAGGGATACATGGCTGTCATCATCGAAACTGGAGTCGGGGTCCGTGGGGCGAATTCCTATGTCCCAGTCTCGTATGTGACAGCCTATCTCTCTGCTCGTAACAGAGCTGATGAGAACGGCTGGACAGCATCTTCATCTTCTGCAAAAGAAGGTGCTGTTATCGCTGCGACAGACTATATTGACAAGAGGTTCGGTCCTCGTTTCAAAGGTCTTCCATCAGTGGTCTTTGATGAAACTTATGCCACTGCGAGTCTGAACTTTACGGGAATTCCCGGTGCCAACGAAACTCTGGTTCTTGGTGACGACACTTACAAATTCGTCACGTCTCTGAGTGGAGCTGCCTATGAAGTCCTTCGTGGTGCTTCAGGAGCGCTGACTGCTGCGAACCTCGGAGCGGCCATAAATGGGGCGGCTGGCGCTGGCGTTGCCTATGGCCTCGGAACGCCTCAGAGCCGCCACGGTGGGGCAACGCTGGCAGGGGCGGTGCTTACCCTAACCGCCAAGGCGCAAGGCTCCAGCGGCGCTCTGACGGTCCTCCAGGGTCCGGCCACAAACGTCACAGTTACAGGATTTAGCGGCGGGTCTGATGGTGGCCTTCAGCCTCTGTGCTGGCCGAGAGCCTATGCCTATGATCAACAGGGCAACGAGATCCTCGGCATCCCAGACAAGCTGAAACAAGCTGTCGCGGAGTACGCTGTTCGTTCAGTATCATTGCCTTTGATGGCTGATCCCGACTCGACTGTTGTGAACGTCACCTCTAAGACAGAGGTTGTCGGTCCTATCACTGAATCCTACAAATTCTCTTCTTCAGTGAAAATTCCGGTTTATCCTGCTGCTGACCGAATCCTTACCTCTCTTCTCTTGGGCTCAGGGCAAGGAGGCGTTATTCGTGGTTGACTATAATCGTCTCGCAGCGACTGCTCTTCGACTGATCAACAAGAATGGTCGGTCGATTTCGTTCGTCAAATTGAATGAGACTCCGGCAGATTCTGATCGTCCTTGGAATGGCCCTGTCGCTGGTGAAACTACGATCGACCTCAAAGGTGTTTTCGTTCCTCCCAATACAGTTCGCCAATTTGGTTTGACAGCACTCGGTGAAGGAACTGAATGGAAAGATCTCGTCACTTTCAGTGAGGAAATCATCATCGTTGCCCAAGGAGAGGTTGACCTCCGAGAATACACCAAAGTCGTTGATCGAACTGAAAGATGGGGTATCATCGGGATGCAGGTTCTTCGTCCTGGTGATGTCACTCTTTTGGCTTTTGTGGGAGTTCGTCGATGAGCCTCACATATAAACAAGCCAAAGATGAGATGCTCGACAAGTTCAAGGCGAAGTGGGATCTTACTGGATATCCAGTATCCTACCAAGATGTTCGCAAACAGAGGCCCAGGGAAGATGATCCGTGGGCGAATGTTTTCATCAATCATGCTTCTGGTGGCCAAAGAGCCTTCGGAGGCAACAATCAACGCACATTCAACAGAACAGGATTTATTACTGTTCAGTTGTTTACGCCAAGTGGAAAAGGCTTGCAAGAGGCTTACGATTTGGCTAAGGTGGTGTCCGACGCCTTCGAAGGTATCGCAACTCCAGGGGGAGTGTGGTTCCGTAACGTGAGGTTGAACGAGGTCGGTCGTGACGGAGAGTTCTTTCAACTGAACGTTGTCGTAGAGTTCGTCTACGATGAGATCAAATAAGGAGGCCAGATATGGCACAGGTCAATAAGATCGACTCCAACATCACGGGACTGGCCTATGCCGAAGAATCGTCGCTCGGCGTTCTCAGCTCCCCTGTTTGGCGTCGCCTCGAACCAAATAGCTACAATGATTTCGGCGGTGAGCTCACCACGAAAGCATCGAACCCGATCAACCCGTCTCGCCAGCGAAAGAAGGGATCTGTTGTCGATCTCGACGCCTCTGGTGGTTTCAACCATGATCTGACTTTCCACAACATGATCGATCTCTTTCAGGGTCTCATGTTTGCTGATATCCGTCAGAAAGGCTACGAAGTCGTTACGGCGGTTGATATCGATCTTGCAAACCCTGACGAATACGAAGTGGCTTCTACGGCTGGCTTCCTCGTTGGATCGATCATCAAGGGTTTCGGTTTCACCAACTCTGCAAACAACGCTCTCAACGTGGTGACCGCCATCACTGCAAACGTCAGCGTTGAAGTTGCCACTGGTCTTCTTGTGACTGAAGCACCTCCGGCTGGAGCATTCATTCAGTGCGTCGGTCATCAGGCAACTGTTGGTGATCTTGACGTCAACGTCACTGGTGACTTCGCGACTATCACGTCTACCACTCTGAACTTCACTACTCTCGGCCTTGTCGTTGGTCAGTGGATCTTCGTCGGTGGTGACAGCGGTGGAACTCAGTTCACCAATGCTGCGAACAATGGCTTCAAGCGAATTCGTTCGATCTCGGCGAATGCTCTCGTTCTTGATAAATCGGTACTTCCGATGATCACTGAAGCGAACACGACCAGCACTGTTCAGCTTTTCTTCGGTGACGTTCTCCGGAATGAAACTGGCTCGCTGATCAAGCGTCGCTCCTACACTCTGGAACGGACGCTCGGCGCTCCTGATGATGCTCAGCCGTCACAGATTCAGTCTGAATATCTCAGCGGCGCTGTGCCGAATGAGTTCACGCTGAATATTCCGACCGCTGATCTCGTGAACGTTGACTTCTCCTTCATGGCGATCAACAATCAACAGCGGACAGGCGCTCAGGGTCCTCTCCAGACTTCGGTGAAGACTCCTCTTCCGGCCAAGACCTTCAATACCTCGAGTGACTTCTCTCGCATCAAGATGTCCGTTCTTGATATTGCAAACGAAGCTCCGAGCTCGCTGTTCGCTTTCATCACGGAAGCGACGATCAGCATCAACAACAACGTCTCACCGAACAAGGCCGTTTCGGTCCTCGGTGCGTTCGATGTGACCGCAGGTACTTTCACAGTCAGCGGCAACATCACCGCCTATTTCGCAAACGTCGCTGCGATCCAAGCTGTTCGAAACAATTCGGACGTGACCTTGGACATGGCGATCGTCAAGAACAATCAGGGTATCGTCATTGACATTCCTTTGATTGCTCTTGGTGATGGACGTCTGAATATTGAACAGGATCAGCCGATCACGCTTCCTCTCAATATGGACGCCGCCACTGGTGAAGATATTGCGACAGGGTTCGATCACACCCTGCTCTTCACCTTCTTCTATTATCTTCCTACGGCGGCTGACTAAGGTCAGCCGTTAAACCCTCAGAAAAGGAGTATCAATATGAGCAGCATGTATGAACAGTTTGAGACAGATACCAATCTCGAAACTGGTGGCATTTGGATCGATTACGGTGATTTCCGTGTGCAGATCGCTCGTGCCGGTGGTTCGAACAAGAAGTATCTGTCTTACGCTGAAGCGAAGACGAAACCGTTCCGTCGGGCGATCCAGGCTGGGACAATGCCGGAAGATCGTTCTCGTGCTCTGCTCTACGATATCTATGCCAAGACTGTCATTCTGAACTGGCAGATCGCTGACGGCGAAGAGAAGGACGGAACCACCAAGTGGAAGAATGGCATCCACGCGAAGACTGGTGCTCCTCTCCCTGTTACGCCCGAGAACATCATTGCGACGTTCCGCGCTCTGCCTGCTCTCTTTGTTGATCTTCAGTCGGCGGCGGAAGGCGTCGCCCTGTTCCGCAAAGAAGAGATGGAGGCTGACGGAAAAAACTAGCCGAAGTCCTGCTCTATTTCCTGGAGCAGGGCGCTGTCGAAAAGAAGATCATGGAACAATGTCTCAGGGAGGGTCTTCCCTTCCCTGAGAAAATACAAAACGCCCCTGATCTTCTCACTGGTCTAGAGCTCTACTATCTCGGGTTTGTGGAGCTTTCCGACAGTAGGCAAATAGGGATGGCTATGGGTCCAATACCATGGAAGGTGATTCACGATTACTGCGAGGCTCATCATCTAGACGAAGACCAAACTGAAGAGATGCACCACCATATCCGAGAAATGGATGCAGTGTATCTTGAGTTTCACAGGAGAAAGAAATAGTCGTGGCAACCCTCCTCCAGTTTTCCCGCAACATTCGTAAGCTCGGAAGTCGCATCGAGAATAACTCGGTTGCGTTGACCAAGCGTGTTGCGAAGAAGGCTCTTACTGGACTGGTCGAGGGAACTCCTGTTGACGAAGGTGATGCTCGTTCGAACTGGCGTGTCTCCTTGGGCAACCCGACGAGGTCTGTCATCCCAGCATACTCTCCGGGCAAAAAGCTCGGGATCGGTGAACGAGCGAACGCCAGAGCGACAATCGCTGCTGGCTTCGCTGTCATCAATCGTTTGAAAGTCGGTGCGAAGAGAGGAACTGGTCAGGCAGGGACTGCTGTCTTCATCACCAATGCAATTCCGTATCTTGATCGTCTTCGTTCTGGCTCTTCCAAACAACAGCCGAATGATTGGGTTCAGATTGCTATGATGGAAGCCCGGAATGAGATCGCAGGAGTTCGGCTCCTCTCAAGAAATGTGGGTGATGGAGAATGACAACTGAAACCATTGACATCATTGTAAGAGAGAATGGCGCTCGAGTTGTCAAGCGTTCATTGGAAGAGATTGGCGACGTCGCGACCAGATCTGTTCGCGGTCTTCGTTTGCTTCAGAACTCACTCTTTGTTCTAGGTGGCGCTGGCGCTGTCGCTGGTCTCACCAAAATGCTGGATACTCTGACGAACTTTGAAAACCGTCTTCGTCTTGTGACGAATAGCACGGCAGAGCTCAACGCTGTCCAGAATGAACTTTTCAATATCGCTAACCGAACTCGTAGCAGTTTCGAGACGACGAGTGAACTTTATACTCGTATGGCGCTCGCTGCTCGTGAGCTTGGACTGTCGCAGCGCGATGTTCTCCAATTCACTGAATCACTCAATCAGGCAACGATCCTTTCTGGTGCAAGCACTCGTGAAGCAAATGCTGCTCTTATCCAGCTGTCACAGGGCTTGGCTTCTGGTCGATTGAATGGTGATGAACTTCGTTCTGTTCTTGAACAGCTTCCTTATGTCGCTGACATCATCGCAAACTCTCTTGGTGTGACACGAGGGCAGTTGAGGAAGTTGGGATCTGATGGCAAGATCACATCAGCCCAAATCGTGAAAGCGTTCGCTGACGCTCGAGAAGAACTGGCAGTTCGTTTCGGGACAACTGTTCCTACGATTGGTCAGGCTTTTGAAGTTCTTCGCAATCAGGCTCTTCGTGTCGTTGATCAATTCGACGATATGACAGGTGCAAGTGCTTCCGTGGCGAATGCAATCATCACCATCGCTGACTCTCTTGAGTTTCTTGTCGCTGGTATTGTTTCTGCAAGTGCGGCTTTCGCTGCTTTCAAAGCTGTTGGATATATCTCAGCTCTCATTCAGGTGATCAAATACAACAGAGAAGTTGCTGCTGCTGTCGCTGCTGGGAACGCAACTTTGCTGACTGCTGAGGGAATTGAGAAAGCCAAAGCTGCAAGTGCTCTTGCTTCTGCCGCTGCGACCAATGCCGCTGCGACTGCCAAAGTTCGTGAACTTCAAGTTGGAGCGGCACAGATCGCTCAGAACATCACTCTCCTTCAACAGCAAGCTGCTGAGGGTGCGATCGTTGTGACGAATGGTCGAGCTCGTTCTGCTCTGACTGGCCGTTTCGTTGCTCTCAATGCTGCTGTCGCGAATAACATTCGCACCAATATCGCTCTTGCTCGTACTGAGCAACTTCTTGTTGGAACGAGCGCTGAGCTTGCCGCTGCGACGACTGCTCAAACTGCTGCGACAAATGCTCTCAGTGCAGCTCAGGCAAGATCTACAGCCGCTATCGCTGCCTCATCAGGTGTATTCGCAAGATTGAGTGCGACTTTCCCAGTGCTGGCTGGTCTTATCAATATTGTCAGAACTGCGATGATGGGTCTGTGGGCGATAATGGTTGCCAATCCCATTGGAGCTGTCATAGCTGCGATCGTCGCAATAGTCGCGGCTCTTGTCTATTTCTCTGATAAGATTGGAGTTGCAGATGACGGCTTCGTCACTCTTCGTGATGTTGGTATCGCAACCTTCCAGTTGATCGGCGAGGCGATTGCTCCTGTCATCACTCTCATCAGTGACGGTTTCTCAGCAGCAATTGATTTTGTATCTGGTCTCTGGAACAAACTGAAAGACTTCGTTGGACAGGTGATGGGTATCATCTTGAACGTTGTCAAGAGCTACATCAACTTCCAGATCGGTCTTTGGGTCGGTCTGTTCAACAGTGTGATGAAAGCATGGGGCTTGTTCCCAGCCGCTCTGAAAGATCTCGGAGCTCTTGCTATCACTGGTCTGATCACCGTGGTTGAGGCTGGTCTGGAAGGACTCGTCAAGGGCATCGGAGACTTCCTCGAGTGGCTCGGAGGAGCTTTCACTGCTGTTGGCCTTGAGAATCCTTTCGCAACGATGTTCGACAACTTTGATGTCAATCTCGAAGAATTCAAACCCGAAGTGACTGGTGCTGCTCAGCAGGTTGGCCAGATCTTCAATGATGAATTCGGTAAGGCTCTCAGCACCGACTATATTGGAAACGCATGGGGAGCAATCCTCGAGCGAGCAAGAGCAGTTGCCGCAGAACGACTTGCAAATCTCGACACAAAGAGTGATCCTGCCAATCCTGCTGGGACTGGAGCAGGTGGCGCTGACTCGAAAGCGAAATCTTTCGCTGAAGTTGTTCGTGAGTTGACTTTGCAGAATGAGCTCCTCAAAGTGAATACTGCCGAGCGTGAAAAGCTCCAGGCGGTTCTTCAGATTGAAGAGCAGATGAAGCGTAGTCTTACGGAAGCTGAACGTGGCCTCGTCATGGAGCTTCTGAATGAGAACCAAATCCTTAAAGCGGCCTCTGATATCTATGAAGAAATCAATGGCCCGATGGAGAAGTACAAGACAAATCTGGAAGCCATCAAGCGTCTTCTTGCAGATGGTCGTATCTCTCAGGATCAATTTGTCACTGCAACTCGTGCAGCAAGAATTGAATTCTTGAGTTCACAGACTGACATGGCTTCCGGCCTTGAAAGAGGTCTGCTGCGTATTCTTGAGAAAACTGGTGACTACGCGAAGCAAATGGAAGACATCATCACGAATGCCTTTGATGGTATGGCATCTGCGATTGCTGATCTCGTGGTTGATGGTGAAGCCGACTTCTCAAGTCTTATCAAGAGCATCAACAAGCAGATCGTTCAGCTCGTTGTGTCTCAGGCTTTCCAGCAACTCTTCGGCGGTTTTACTGGAGGGACTGGAACTGGTGGAGGGAACATCTTCGGGAATCTTTTCAAGTCACTGTTCTCGTCCCTTCCTGGGCTTGTGTCAGGTGGCTCTTTCCAAGTTGGTTCTCAAAGTGGGATTGCTCCCCTTCCTGGTGTTGACAATCGTCTTGTCGCCTTCCGTGGTAAAGACGGCGAGAATGTCACTGTCACTCCAAAAGGGCAAACTCCTGGAGGCGGTCAGCAGAATATCACTGTGAACTTCAATGTCTCAACTCCTGATGTCGAGGGCTTCCGTCGTAGTGAAGGTCAGCTGTCTGCCAGAGCCGCTCGCATGATCAGCAGAGCAGGGAGGAACTCTTAATGGCTTTTCACGAAATTCAGTTCCCAACTGATATCTCTGCTGGATCTTCCGGTGGGCCTGAACGTATCACTGACATCGTGACTCTTCGATCTGGTTTTGAAGAGCGAAACAGTATATGGGCGAACTCTCGTCGTCGTTATGACGCTTCACAGGGAATTCGCAGTATTGACAAACTATATGAAACTATCGAATTCTTTGAGGCCCGTCGTGGACGTCTTCATGGATTTCGCTGGAGGGACTGGAGCGATTATCGTTCAGGAAAGCCCAAGAAGGTGCCAGCCTTCAACGATCAACAGATTGGAACTGGGAATGGTGTTGCAACTCAGTTTCAATTGAGCAAGACCTATAGCCTCAGCTCGAATCCTTGGACTCGTGAAATCAAAAAGCCAGTCGCCGGAACCGTGCTGATTGGCAAGAACGGTGTTCAACAGACTATCACAACCCACTTTACAGTTGACACGACAACTGGTATCGTGACCTTCGTAACACCTCCGGCCAATGGTCACGTGATTACAGCGGGGTTTGAATTCGATGTTCCGGTTCGTTTTGACACTGACTTCATGAATGTCAGCGTTGAAATCTTCGAAGCAGGGAGCCTTCCCCAGATTGATATTTTGGAGATCAGGGTGTGAGACAATTCCATTCAACTTTGCAGGCTCATCTTGACGGCGGCACGACGACTATGTGCTACTGCTGGAAAGTCACGCGTCGTGATGGACAAGTCCAGGGATTCACAGAGCATGACCGTGATCTCACTTTCAGTTCTCTCACATACAAAGCCTCAACTGGTTTCACTGCTTCTGCAATCCAGAGCTCACTAGGCTTGAGCGTTGACAATCTAAATGTTGATAGCGCCCTGAGCGCAGATACGATCAATGAGGTTGATCTTTCTGCTGGAAGATATGATGCAGCTGAGATTGAACTTTGGTGGGTCAACTGGAATGATATCTCAAATGCAAACATGCGATACAAAATCGCTAAGGGGACCATCGGCGAAGTCAAGAGGATGGAAACCTCGTTCAGCGCTGAGTTGCGTTCGCTGACTCAGAAGGCACAGCAGAAGACTGGACGGACTTATCAGCGATATTGTGATGCGGTGCTTGGGGATAACCGCTGCAAGGTCAATTTGGCGGCGCTGGCGGACAATGGCACGGTCGCCACGGTTTTGGACAGTCGAGCGTTCTCAACTACCACTATTTCAGGCTCCAGTGACACCTTCACGCTCGGTCATGTTCAGTTCACCTCTGGGCTTTGCTCCGGTTTGCAGTTCGAGATCAAACAGCACATTCAATATACGAGTGGAGTTCATTCCATTGAACTCTGGTCAGCTGTTCCTTTCGCTATTTCTCCTGGTGACACTTTCACAATGTATCCTGGATGCAAGAAAGATCGTGAAACCTGTGTTTCCAAGTTCAATAACATTCTGAACTTTCAAGGCTATGAGTTCATTCCTGGAAATGATGCCGTAGCAAAATATCCAACAAAGGGAGGGGCGAGCCAAGATGGACGCAGTCTCTTCGGTAACTAAGAAAATCTCCTGCTGCGGAGAGGAATATCGCATGACTGGTGTTCTTCCTGAGAACCGCCAGAAGATCATCGATATCGCTCGCACATGGATCGGAACTCCGTATCGTCATCAATCGTCTATCAAGGGCGAAGGATGCGACTGTGTTGGAATGGTTCGTGGTGTTTATCGCGAATTCTTTGGTGTTGAGAATGACCCAGAGAATATGCCTCCTTATCAACCGAACTGGTATGAAGTGGATCAAAAAGATCCTCTTCTCTTGTTCGGCCGCCGCCATTTGGAAGAAGTTCCTTTTGAAGAAATGATGCCGAGCGATATACTTGTCTTTCGTATGAAGAGAGGTGTTTCCGCAAAACACTGTGGCATCATCACCTCTACTGATACGATGGTTCATGCTTATAGCAAGCAGAAAGTTTACGAAGTGAGCTTGGGAGATCAGTGGCTTCGCAAAGTCGCTGCTGTCCTGCGTTTCCCTTGCCCGGAGGATGAGGTTTAATGGCTACTCTCATCCTGACTTCTGCTGTCGCTTCTCTTGGGCTTTCCGGTTGGGGATTGTTCGCTGCGTCTCTCGCTGCGACTGCTATCGGTACGTTCATTGACAATCGACTCTTTGCAACTCACCAGAACACTGAGGGTCCTCGTCTTCAAGAAATCGCTGTATCAAACTCTACAGAAGGGTCTCCAATCAAACGCCTCTACGGACGTTGCAGAATTGGTGGGACGTTAATCTGGGCGACCCATTTCAAAGAAACTAAGACCGAAGAAGAAGTCGGTGGCGGCAAAGGTGGAGGCGGCGGACAGACAGTCACGAGTTACACTTATTCGATTTCATTCGCAGTTGCTTTCTGTGAAGGAGGTCCCTGCACTGAACTCGGTCGTGTTTGGTTTGACGGATCTCTCGTCGATATTTCTAAATTCAATTGGCGCTGGTACGAGGGAACAAGTACTCAGTCTCCTGACAGTTTGATTCAACAAGTTGAGGGTGCAGACAAAGTTCCAGCTTTTCGTGGAACTGCTTATCTTGTTTTTGAAGATCTTCCTCTTGCAGATTTTGGAAATCGTATTCCTCAGGTAACTGCTGAAATCAATCATCAGGTGGCAGTCAATGACCCTGACGTCATGGAGAACATCCTTCAGGGTATTTCTCTCATTCCTTCTTCTGGAGAGTTCATCTACTCTAATGTAGTCACAACGAAAAGTGATGGTGAGGGTAACTCTCAGGCTGAGAATTCTCACTACAAGAAGAATGTCACTGACATCGAAATCTCTCTTGATCAGATGAACTGTGCTCTTCCAAATATCGAAACTGTCAATCTCGTTGTCGGTTGGTTTGGTGATGATCTTCGTGCTGGTAACTGCCAGTTCAAGCCCAGAGTGGAAGTGGCAAACAAGAGCAACTCAGTTCCATGGAGAGTGAACGGCATAGTTCGTTCTGGAGCTACTCTCGTCTCAGTGGACAGTCAGGGTCGTCCTATCTATGGTGGAACTCCATCAGATCATTCTATTGTTCAAGCTATCCAGGAGTTGAAGTCTCGAGGTCATAAGGTCTGCTTCTACCCGTTCACTCTTATGGATATCCCTTCTGGAAACACAAAGCCGAACCCTTACTCTGCGAATGGTGCTGGAGTAGGTCAGGCTGCTTTCCCGTGGAGAGGACGTATCACTTGTCATCCAGCTCCTGGTTTCGCTGGAACGGTTGACAAGACTGCAACTGCTTCAACTCAGGTCGACAGTCTTTTTGGAAGCGCGACTACTGGTAACTTCAGCGTCTCTGGAACTCAGGTTGACTGGACTGGTGGGTCCGATTGGGGCATTCGCAGAATGATTCTCCACTACGCTCTGCTCTGCAAAGCGGCTGGTGGAGTTGATTACTTCTGTGTCGGGACCGAAATGGTTGGAGTGACGAGCATCCGCTCTTCTGCTTCAAACTATCCTGCTGTCACGAAATACGCCAGCCTCATTAATGATGTGAAAGCAATCGGTGGTGTTGCCACAGAAGTTGGATACGCTGCTGATTGGAGTGAATACCATTCTCATCGTCCTGGAGATGGGACGAATGATGTCTACTTCAACATGGATCCTATTTGGCAAGCTGCTGATTTCATCGGTATCGACAACTACATGCCTCTTTCTGATTGGCGTGATGGAATTCTTCACACTGATTATGACGGTGTGAACGGGCCGAGAAAGATCTATGATCGAAATTATCTGACTTCGAACATCGAAGGAGGCGAATACTACGATTGGTTCTATGCGAATGAATCCAATCGTGATAACCAAATTCGCACTGCTATCACTGATGGCGCTTATGGAAAACCGTGGGTCTTCCGTCAGAAAGACATTCGCAATTGGTGGAACAATCAGCACTTCAATCGTCCGGCTGGAGTTCAAAGCGGTTCTCCAACTGGATGGACTCCCGGAAGTAAACGAGTGATCTTCACTGAATTCGGGTGTCCAGCTGTCGATAAAGGAACCAATCAACCGAACGTTTTCGTTGATCCTAAGTCATCTGAGTCAGAGTATCCGCATTATTCGACTGGACAACGAGACGATGTCATCCAGAGAACTTACATCGAAGTCTTCGTCAAATACTGGCGTGACAATGGCGGTTCGATGGTTGCTCATGAAGATATGTGGGCCTGGACTTGGGACGCTCGCCCATATCCTCAATTCCCGTATCTAAACGAAGTCTGGAGCGATGGAGCAAACTGGACTCTCGGTCATTGGCTGAATGGACGTGCTGGCTCGGTAACTCTTGGAGCCCTCGTCACTGAATTCATGAGCCTCGTTGGGCTCGAGAATGATGTCGACGTTTCCGAACTCGTTGGACAGAACACAATCGTTCCTGGATATGTTGTTGACAACATCATGTCGCCGCGAGAAATGCTGACTTCTCTTTTCTCTGCTTTCATGTTCGATGGTTATGAAAGCGGTGGGAAATTGAAGTTCTCTCTTCGCATCGACACAGTTTTCAACAACATTGATATCAATGATCTTGTAACTGAGAAAGGCAACCCAGGAGGTTTCTCAATAACTCGCCAGCAAGAGACTGAGCTCATTGCTGCTGCAAGAGTCGACTTTATGGATCCAGAGAATTCGTACCAGTCAGCCTCTGTGTCTGGAACAAAGATTGTTGGAGAAAGTCAGAACGTCGCTAGAGTCCAATTCCCTGTTGTCTTGGATCAGAAATATGCACGATCTCTTGCTGATCAAATTGTTCAAGAAAGTTGGGCTGCTCGTGAAGTTGGTGAGTTCCTGTTCCCAATTTCTAAAATGAAATTCGAGCCAGGAGACGGTTTGACTTTCACGATTGGTAGCAGATTCTTCTCGACAAGAATCAATGGTGTCGAGGATGGTCTTAATCGTAAGATTGAATTCTCAACTCACGAACCTTCGATCTATGGTGGCATGGCGTTCTCTGGACGTCCCCCAATCTCAACTGCACCGAACGTCTATGGAAAGTCCATTGTCGAGTTCCTGGATATTCCTCTTCTCACTGGTTCCGAAAGTTCTCCTTGGGCTCCTCGAGTAGTAGCCTATCAGGATCCCTTCCCGCCGAGTGTTGATATCTATATCAAAGATCCTGTGACTTCTGGATTGACTCTGATCAACCAGATTGAAAATCGTTCTGTCTTTGCCAGAACTATGACTGCTCTTGAGCCAGCTTCTCCATGGGTCATCAATTATGGACAAACTCTTCGTGTCAACATCAGCAACCCCATATTTCAGCCAACGAGCAACACTGAGGATGCGATCTACAGTGGATTGAACGCCATAGCTGTCAAGAATGATAACGGTCTCTGGGAGATCATTCAGTTCGTCAACGCGACTCTTGTCAGCGGGACAACCTATGATCTTAACGGTCTCATTAGAGGTCAGCTCGGAACTGAAGCTGATATGGCAACGATCTCCATCGATGCAAGAGTTGTTTTCTTGCAGACGAGTATTCTTGTTCCTCTCGGAATTACAAATTCCCAGAAGACGTTTACTCTGACTTATCGGTATGGTCCTTCTGCTGATGATCCTTCAGAAGACACCTATCAAGATCAGACTCTGACATTTAGGGCAGTCGGGCTCATGCCCTATGCTCCAACTTCATTGCAAGCCGTCGAGACAAACCCAGATGGGAGGATTCAAATCTCATGGGCTCGTCGTACACGTTTCGGTGGAGACGATTGGGACAGCACAGTTGAGCCTCCGTTGAATGAAGAATATGAGAAATACGACCTTGAAATCCTCAATGGAGCTTCGGTTGTAAGATCACTTGCAGGATTGACGTCTACGGATTATACTTACTCGGCGGCCGATCAGGTTACCGATTTCGGGAGTCTTCAGACGTCGGTTCACGTTAGAATTTATCAGCTGAGCTCTTCTATCGGAAGAGGCCATGCTGCCGATGAAACGCTCATAGTCGACGCGGTCGCACCGTGAGGAAGGGATAGCAATGGCAAACACTCCAGTCCTCGGACTTCCAATGATCGGGTCGAATCAGGCCCAGAAACACGTTCCTGTGAACGCCTCGTTTCGTGATCTTGACATTCTTGTTCAACTGACTGTTCTTGATAGGAACTTGACAACTCCTCCAGCAACTCCCAATCAAGGTGACAGATATATTGTCGCTGCCGGAGCGACTGGAGCTTGGACTGGTCAAGCCAACAAGATCGCAGCTTGGGTTGATGCAGCTTGGAAATTCTATTCCCAAGTGGAAGGCTGGCTCTGCTACATTCAGGATGAAGATGTTCTCGTAGCATGGAATGGAACTTCCTGGACTGATATCATCACTGGCGCTGGAGGGATGACTCTCTCCACAACTCAGACAGCTTCTGGTGCAAAGACTTTCTCAGGAACTTTTGTTGTCTCTGCTGCCAGTGCCTCTCTTGGGACAAGCACCGCTGCTTCGACTATCAACGTAGGTAGCGGAGCGACGCTTACTGCTACTTCAAAGACCGTGAACATCGGAACTGGTGGTGTTTCCACTTCTACAACGACGATCAATATCGGTTCCGCTGTAGCTGGTTCACTCGGAACCACGACGATCAATTCACCAACTGTGAATTTCAGTTCTATCAATACGACAATCAATTTGGTTGGAACGACGACTCTCGCAGGGACAGCTACAACTGCGACTCTATTGTATCTCGGTCTCGGTGGTGCAACTCCGGATGCGACAAATCGCCTCTCGTTGAATACGCCATCTGTTCTTGTGAATAACGCTGGAACAAGCGTAAACACCACTCTCAATAAGAATGCCGCTGGCAATGATGCTTCGTTCACATTTCAAACTGCTTTCAGCACTCGAGCATTGTTTGGACTTCTCGCTGACGATCATTTCACAATCAAAGTATCACCGAATGGATCTTCATTCTTCACCGGTTTGAATATCCGAAATGCTGATGGAAACGTCGGTGTCGGTGGCGCTTCTGCTGATGCGAATAATGGTTTGTCCGTAAGCGGAAATCTTCTGCTGAATCGTAAAACAGCGAGTGTCGGAGCGACTCTAAACAAACAAGCTGCTGGTGACGATGCGTCCTTCACGTTCCAAACGAACTTCTCCACTCGCGCTCTCTTTGGGCTTCTGGCTGATGACAATTTCACCATCAAAGTCTCGCCGAACGGAAGTTCGTTCATCACAGCTTTCACAATCAATGCCACAACTGGCCGAGTGACAATGACTGAAGGCTATCAGGCAATTGCGACTGATGCAGCTTTCACTATCAACCCTGCGGATCCTTTTGAAACTCGTCACACAGGAACTCTTACTGCTGCGAGAGCCTGTACGCTTGGAACATCTGGTGCTCTCACTGGAATGAAGAAGCGCCTCACGAGAACTGGCGGCGGGGCTTTCAATATCACATTCGCTGGAAAAGCTATGGCGACAAATACATGGGCTGAGGCTGTTTATGATGGAGCAGCTTGGTATCTTGCAGCCTACGGAGCTCTATAAGGAGATATGAATATGGCAAAGAAAAATCCTGACAATTACCGAGTCACAATCAACGGATATCCTCTTGACGGGGTCGTTGAATGGGACGAGGAAGCTGGAACAGTGCTTGTGAATCTTTCTGATGGAACACAGGAGACGAAAAGTGGTTCAGTCAAAGCTCGTCTCCTCACTGAAATTGCCGCTGAAAACAAGGCCGCTGCTGAAGCCGTCGCCAAGAGAAAAGCGGACGAAAAAGCCGCTGCCGGAGAAGCCCAAGAAGAACCTGCTTCCACAAAAGCCGTAAAGTAATTTCGATTGCTAGAACGGCTTTTTGGAAGTATGATCACCAAATAATCATAGATATCACGGAGATACGATCATGGCAACTTTCACAATTCCTGTCGAGGTTGAAGCCTTCATGGCTGAACTTCGTCAGCAGGTTTCGCAGCTCTCTGAACGGTGCGCTGCGATGGCTGGCGAGAAAGCTGGAGTTCAGGCTCAGCTTCAACAGGTGATGCAGGAACTCGAACTGGAGCGCGGTGCAGTTCGTAATCTCCAAGAGCAACTCGCTGCTCGTCCTGAGTTACCGGAGGCTTAAGAATGGGGTTGGTGGAACATAAAACAGGACGCCTCAGAAGGCCGCTGGCAAGCGGCAAGGGCTGGCCTGTATGTTGTGCCACCAATGCCAGCCAAGGGGTTCAGAGCGGCTCTGATGGCGGCTCTGAAGGGCGCAATAAACTGGCTGGCCTTAGCGTTGCCCTCGTGCAACCAAACTGGAGACTAGCTCAACATAAACATCCAGTTGCTGAATAGAGGGAGCGCTCGATGACAACTCAGAATGACCTTTCGGATTGGAGAATAGCTGCCCTTGAGAAGAAACTCGAGGAACAGCATGAGGAAATCGAAGCGCTCCGGAAGGAAATGAACGAGCGGGAAAAAGAGCGGGCCAGAGAAGAGGCCAACAGATTGAAATGGGGGATCGCAACTCTGGGAACAGTGGTGACCACTCTTCTTGGAATTATTTGGACCTTCAGGAAGGTCATCGTTGGAGGTGCCCCGTGATGAAACTTCGAATCATTTTCACCACTCTTTTGGTGTTGAAGATCGCCATTGTTTCCTGGCTTATATTTTCAACAAACTTTTTCATAAATCAGAAGACGATGACGATCGTCAAAGATTCAAACAATCAATGGGTGATGTCCTCTGTACGAGAGACCCCATTTGGAACTGTCGAAGCTGACTGGTGGGCCGAATACCGTCTTCTTGCAAAGGACGATTCGCTGGTTTGCAGTGAGAGAGGTATCGCTACTTACAGACAGCTTCCAGGAGATCTATCGCAGTATGTGATACTCGACTGGGCTTTCCCATGTCTTGAGCAGGGACCTCCGATCTCTATCACATACAGTCGTCGAGTTTGGCTGTTCGGATTCATCCCACTTCGTCCAGCAGTCTTCAACTTCGTGATCAACCCTGATTCTATTCCATCTCTCGATGTGACACCGAATGTGGTGAAGAAAGGAGAGCAGTGATGAACATTCTTCAAATCCAAGAGGCACTGAAAAAGCTCGGCTTCAATCCTGGAGTGATCGACGGCAAGGCTGGTAAGATCACAAAGAAAGCTGTCGAAGCATTTCAGGAAAAGTACGGTCTTGTCGTTGATGGCAAAGCTGGACCTCAGACAAAGAAAGTTCTGCTTGAGGCAATCACTCCTCCGAAATCGAAAAAGCCAGAGCCTGACAAGACACCGATGCAGAATCCAGCTCCTGAGCTGGTTTTCACTTCGTCAGAAGGTCTTCCGCCTCCGAATCTCTCGTCTCTGAAGCTACTCGACACAAAGCGTCCAATCGACGAGATCATCAATCACTGCACGGCGACTCCGGCTGGTAAAGACTACACCGTCGAAGACGTTCGCTCGTGGCACAAGGCTCGCGGTTTCTCGGACGTTGGCTATCACTACCTCATTCATCCTGATGGTCGCATCTCTCTTGGGCGTCCCATCGGTCAGGTCGGTGCCCACGTTCAGGATCACAACACTGGCACAATCGGCGTGAGTTATTTCGGTGGCATCAGCGCTGATGGCAAGCGAGCCGAGGACACTCGCACGGAAGCCCAGAGAAGTTCGATGCTATGGCTGAATCGCTTCCTGGCGAAGAAATTCAAGGTGAAGAAAATCACTGGTCACAATCAATACGCCAACAAGGCGTGTCCGTCCTTCGACGTTCGCAAAGATCCACTCGGAGCGATCGTCTGAGACCGAGCCTATCCGGCAGGTAGGTATGAGGAGAAAAGGAGTAGATATGAATTCCAATTTGTTTCACAATATCTTGAACGTTGTGATTGCGCTGCTCGCAGCCTTCACTGCGTTCTTGATCGCTACGGGGTGCTCTGCTCTCCCTACCGGAAACCTTGAATGCTCAGGTTCGTGGATCTCGCCTGAATGGACTTCTTTGGCCGTTGCGGCTCTTGGAGTTCTCAAGACGCTGGTCAACATCGTTCGTGACGGGTTCTCTGGTCTGGCGAAACAGCAACCACCTGTCAAGTGAGGAGGTGATCCTGTGTCTTGGCTCTCGCTTCTTTTAGCACTTCTAAAGATGGCTCAATCTCTGTTCGACTATGTTGAACGGAATAAGCTATTGGATGCTGGAGGAGCGAGAGCTATCCAGGAACAGATGGAGGAACTCAATGGTCGGGTCAAGAAAGCTCTTGCAGCGCGTGACGCTGTTGCTCGTGACGCTGATGCTGGCAAGCTGCACGACGATGACGGGTATCGGAAAGATTGAGACTGGCGAGGCTAATCAGCTCGCTGTCTGTGATGCTTGGAAACCGATATACTGGAAGTCTTCGTGGCCTGATGACTCGATCCTTCAGGCAAAACAGAACAACGCCGCGCGATTAGCGTGGGGCTGTCCGAAGTGAAGTAAGTGGAGGCAGGTGGAGTCAGAGGAAACTCGCTAAGTGCTTGGAAGCATTGGCAAATGTAATGGCTGACTTTACTTGCTTTACTGCCTCCCCCTAGCTGGCAACCGTGGGGTAAATGGCCCACGGTGGTCGGAGCGGCCTCTGAGGCTCCACTTATTATTTAGTAAAGTAAGTAGAGTAAGTAGAGTCAGAAGGGGTTAAGCTGTTGCAAACATTGGACTTCCTCTGCCTCCACTTATTTCTTTCACCCGAAGTTAAGTAAAGGCAGGTGGAGTCAGGAGGTTGAAACACCGAGATTGCAAGAGAGCCCTCCTTGGGCTATGATGATACTCAGAAAAGGAGAAACCATATGGATCTGTCACAATACCCTCACGTCATTGACCCCTTCAACCATCAGAAAGAACACCTTGAGAAACACGTTCGCTCGACGTCGTGGGGTCTGTTCTGGGAGCAGGGAACGGCAAAGACAAAACCAGTCATCGACACAGCGTCATTCCTATATCTCAACGGTGAGATAGATGGTCTGCTCGTCGTCGCTCCTCCCGGAGTTGAGCGAAACTGGAACACTGATGAAATCCCGAAACACATGCCAGCTGAAGTCGCTCTTGACACGATGGTGCAAGTCTTTCTAACGGCAAAGAAAGACACCAAAGATAACATTCGAGCAATGGAAATGTTGATGAAGCACAAGGGCCTCGCGGTCATGCTCATCTCTTACAATGCTTTCATGACTCAGAAGGGCAAGGACACAGTCTGGAAATTCCTTCGTCGGCGTAAAGCACTCTATATTCTTGATGAAGCTCACAACATCAAGTCTCCAGGAGCGAAGCGTACGAAGTCGATCATCGCCTCTGGGCGTTACGCGAGTCACCGAAGAATCCTCACAGGAACTCCAATCGCAGTTGGACCCTTCGACGTATATTCACAAGTCAAGTTTCTTGATGAAAACTTCTGGAAACGTAAGGGTATCGGTGGAGCAGTTGAGTTCCGTCAATTCTTTGGTGAGTGGTTTACTGCTGAGCAGTGTAAACGTGAGCTCGGGTATGATCCTGGCTTCGACAAACTTCTCGGCTACAAGAATATGGATCTTCTTGAAGAATGGCTGAAAGAGATCACGGATCGTGTCTTGAAAGACGATGTTCTGGATCTTCCTCCGAAACTGTATTCCAAGAAATATGTGGAAATGACTTCCACGCAGAGAGCAATCTACAACGAGTTGAAAGACGAGTTTCTCTACAAATTTGATGATGGCGAAGTTCTGGATGGTGAGCTCCCGATCGTGCGCCTTCTTCGTATGCAACAGATTCTCTGCAACTACGTTCCGACTGGTGACGATGAGCCTGTTCGCATCTTGGGCAATCAGAACCCTCGCCTCGAAGCAATGGAAGAGATTCGTGATGAGACTTTCCATCCAGGAATTGTATGGGCTCGTTTTCGTCATGACGTTGACCAGATCATGGATCTTCTTGGAAAGAAAGCTGTTCGCTACGACGGCTCTGTTGACGATGATCAGGCTGAACGGAACAAGCTGGCGTTCCAAGCTGGAGATGTTCAGTGGTTCGTCGGCACAGCCCAAAAGGGAGGTCCTGGCCTCACTCTGCATCAGGCCAAAACAATGGTCTACTATTCCAACAGTTTCCGTCTGATCGATCGCCTTCAGTCCGAGGATCGTGCTCACCGAGCAGGCATGGACGATAATCCGGTTCTCTACATTGACATCGTCTGCCCCGGAACGGTTGACGAACGCATCGTGGACAACCTTCGCAACAAACGAGACATCGCCAGCACTATCCTCGGTGATGAGCTGAAGGAGTGGATATGACTGTATTCGTCGTCCAGAAACAAATGCGCTTCGACGAAGGATCTGGGGACTTGGTTCCCAGATTCCGTACTCTTGAGAAAGCTGAGAAGTTCGGTCAAATTCAGTATCTCTTGAGTCCTAGCGCACACCCATTCAATCCCGAAAACATCATTGGAGATCTTCATGATAAATTGAAGACTTACAGTGATGAAGATTATTTGCTACTGATTGGAAATCCTGCTCTCATTGGAATGGCCACTGCTGTCGCTGGGCATTACAACGGAGGAAAACTCAAGCTCCTTCAGTGGTCTGGTCGTCAAGGTGACTACGCTGAAATATCTGTACGAATGTTTTAACTTGTCAGATGAACGGGGCGGTGCTATGACATAGGCTGAGGGGTGGCGCGGTGCTGGCCCTCGGTGACGGATAACAAAGGACATGACATGAGCGAAGATATTCCGGACTATTCAGCTTTCAAAGAGCAATCTACCATCGCTCCTGGTGGAAATCTTATGGGAGCACTCGTCGCTCTTGCCGACGAACAAGAGGCCGCTCAGGCCGAAGTGGAGCGACTCGAGCTCCTGCTGGATGAGGCCAAGAAGAACCTCCAGCGAATCACCGAGCACGAAATTCCCAAGCTGATGGATGGTATCGAGGGCAAGCTCAATCTGCCCGATGGTCGTACCATCACGATCTCTGAGAAGATCCGAGCCAGCATCACGAGCGACAAGAAACCTCTCGCTTTCGGGTGGCTCAACGAAAACGGTCATGGTGCGCTCATCAAGCGGCGCTTCATTATTGAATTTGGTCGTGACCAAGAAGAATGGGCGAAAGAGTTCGAAAAGCAACTCGGACAGTCCAAGACTCCGCTCAACGTCAAGAAGGAAGAAAACGTTCATTGGCAGACGCTGGACGCCTTTGTTCGTGAACAGCTTGGCGAAGGCTCCGATCTTCCGCTGGATCTCTTCGGCGTATTCCGTCAGCGCTTCTCGAAAATCAAAGGAGCGAATTAACACATTGGAGGATCTGGATCGAAAGGCCCAGAGGACGAAATGCTCGGAACAAGTGGATTCGCCCAAGTGAACGTCTCGCCCGTTCTGCCGCTGAGCTAAACGCAGGATGTGTCCTGAACCTCCAATCCTAATTCGGTTGACCGGAGCCTCGGGTCAGCTGTCTTAAAGTAGAGGCATCAACGTTCAACAACGAAAGGATACCAGTCATGGCTGGAAAAGACGTAGCAAAGGCCGAAGAAAAGGGAACGGCAGTTTCTGTCGGAAACTTCAATTACGGTGAAATGGCCGGAGTCGGCTTCGAGGATACGAAAGGCACTGACCTTTCCATTCCGTTCATCAACCTCCTTCAGTCAAACTCGCCGGAAGTCGAGGAAGGTGCGATTGAGGGCGCGAAGCCAGGACTCATGCTCAACACCGTGACCGGCGAACTGACGGAGCAGGTCATCTTCCTTCCTGTTCATAAGGAGGAAGCGTGGGTCGAATGGGTTCCTCGCATCAAGGGTGGTGGCTTTGTCACTCTGCATGACCCGAACGGCGAGCTGGTGAAGGATCTCATCAAGAACAATGGTGGAACTCGTATTCCGCCGAAGGGAACTGATGGGAAGCGAATTTCGTTCAAGCACGGCGACAACGAGGTCATTGAGACCTACTACGTCTACGGGCTGATCCTGAACGAGGAAGGAACCGAGGTCGAATCGTTCGCGGTGATTTCCTTCAGCTCCACGAAGATCAAGCCGTATCGCGACTGGCTGACCTCGATGTATCTCATCAAGGGCAAGCCTCCGATGTTCGCGAATCGTGCTCGGCTCCGCACCATCAAGCAGAAGAATGAGGCTGGCTCCTTCTTCAACTTCAACATCAGTCCGTTGAAGGAAACTTGGGCCAAGTCTCTGATCGATCCTTCGGTTGAGGGAAACCTCCTCCAGGAAGCGATGAACTTCCGCGACATGGTACTCTCGGGTGTCGCTCGTGCTGACTTCAACCAACAGCAGTCTGCGACTGCCGAAGGTGGTGGCGGCTCGGCTGGCGGCAACGATCCCGAAAAGGCTCCGTTCTAACCTCCTCCCGGAACGAAGCCTGCGACCGGAGAGTTTCCTCCTCCCTACTCTCCGGTCGCACCTTCTCATAGAAAGAATATCCATGCGTTGGTCGCCTCAACAGAATGATGCACTATCACAGGTCCGGGACTGGCTCCTCAACGGCGACGAACAGGTTTTTCATCTGTTTGGATACGCCGGAACAGGGAAAACAACTCTTGCGAAACACCTTGCAGAAGGCGTAAATGGAACAGTCTTGTTCGCGGCCTTCACTGGGAAAGCGGCCTATGTCCTTCAATCAAAAGGATGTCCTGGAGCAACAACAATTCATTCCTTGATCTATCATTCACGGGAAAAGGGTAAAGCCTCTCTGGTAGACATGGAAAGACAATTACAAACTCTTATCAATGAGCTAATTGATGAGAAAGAGGATCCTGAGAAAAGCCCTCGTGTGAAAGATCTCAGGAAAATGATTGAGCAAGAGAGGGAGAGCTTGAAACAGCCCTTCTTTGTTCTCAATCCTGACAGTGATGTTCGACAAGCCAAACTCGTCATCATTGATGAGTGCTCTATGGTTGACGCACGAATGGGAGCAGACTTACTTTCGTTCGGTGTCAAAGTCCTTGTCTTGGGCGATCCTGCTCAGCTGCCTCCTGTCGGTGGAGCCGGGTACTTCACCGAGAACGTCAAGCCAGATGTCATGTTGGACGAGATCCACCGTCAGGCTGAGGACTCCCCGATTATCCGGATGGCGACCCAAGTCCGGAACGAGCAGCCTCTCTCCTTGGGCGAGTTCGGTGACAATTGCCGCGTCATCGCAGGTGAAAAGATCGATCCCCAAGAGGCACTCGCCTTTGATCAAATTCTGGTCGGTCGCAACAAGACTCGGTTCGCCACCAATCGTCGGGTCCGCACTCTCAAGGGAATTGACGATCCCTATCCAGTCATCGGTGACCGACTGGTCTGCCTTCGCAATGACCACGACGCTGGCCTCCTGAACGGAGCCATCTTCAATGTCTCCAGCGTCGGCGGCGTTATGGACAACAAGGTCGTCATGGACATCTACCCAGAGGAAGGAAACTTCGCTCAGAGCGTTCTCGCTCACGAGCACTACTTCCTCGGCAAGGGCGATGACCTTCCGTGGTTCGAGCGCAAGGAAGCGCAAGAGTTTGACTACGGATACGCTCTCACAGTTCACAAGTCTCAGGGCTCGCAGTGGAACAGCATCCTACTGTTCGACGAGTCCTTCTCATTCAGAAAGGATCGCTGGAGATGGCTCTACACGGGAATAACGAGAGCGGCCGAGCGCCTGACCGTGGTGCGAATGTGAACCCGATCGCTCAGCTCACGGAGCAGCTTCAGGAGGCCTATGTCAAGGCCGGTGATGACATGGCAAAGCAGATGGCCGCTGCTGTCGTCGCCATCCTGAACGAAGCGACATCAGGTCACGGTCAACCGGGTATCTCCGGCTGGCCTCGTGGTAATTATCCGGAACAGATCAGGCAGCTGATCCCGGAGGACAAACTCCTGGAGGCAGGATGGATACTGATCGTAGCTCCAGAGGTCGACACGGTTCCGCTCCTGAGGAGCGAACCAATTATGATGAGAGAACTGACGAGCGGTCATCGACTGATCGTCCTGGGATAGCGAAGATACTAGACTCGGCGCATGTTCACATATGCCGAGCAGGCTTTCTGATCGTCACTTCCATCGTGAAGCGGACGGTACGAAAGTCGTGGATTGAAGAGGCACAATATCATCTGGCGAAGGCCCAGGAGAAGTTAGGAGAACTCGATGATTGGACCAAGCGTTCCTGAATGCGATGCTACTCACGCGGAGAAGTATCGCGGCAAGGGGGAGAACTTTCGTGAGGCGATGAACCGCATCGCTGCTTCCCTCCAAGACGATCACGATCACTATATGGCGTTCCGGCAGATCCTTCTGACGATGCGCTTCATGCCTCCTGGGCGTGTCCAGTCGGCGATGGGAAGTCTCAAGAACGTGACTCCCTACAACTGCTTCGTGATGCCAGCTTTCCACGACAGTTTCACCGACGGTCCAACCGACGAGGAAATCAAGGCCCTCCTTCCCGGCCAGTTCCCTCCTGTCAGTATCGCGGATATGGGCAAGCTGGCTGCGATCACCATGCGTCAGGGCGGCGGTGTCGGCTACGACTTCAGCACCCTTCGCCCTCGCGGTGATCTCATCCGTGGTGTCCAGTCCACCACAGACGGTCCTCTGGCCTTCGCCCCTATCTTCAACGACTACTGCAAAGCGACCTCGTCGGCTGGCAATCGTCGCGGGGCGCAGATGATGGTCATGCGGGTGGACCATCCGGATATCGAGCTGTTCATTCGCTCGAAGCAGGTGGACCCCGATCTGGCGGAGTTCATCAAGAAGCACCACCGCTACGATCTTCGTCCTCTGTCCGGCTTCAACATGAGCGTCGCCATTACGGACGAGTTCATGGAGTGCCTCGCCAGCGGGAAGCCGTTCCCGCTCCGGTTCGGTGGTGAAGTCTACCGCGAGGTCGACGCTCAGGCGCTCTGGGAAATGATCATGCGCGGGACGTACGACTGGGCGGAGCCCGGAGTGCTGTTCATCGACACGATCAACAAGATGAACAATCTCTGGTACTGCGAGACGATCGCTGCGACCAATCCCTGCGGCGAGCAGCCTCTGCCTCCCTACGGAGCCTGCCTCTTGGGCTCGTTCAACCTGCCGCAATATCTCGTCAAAAACGGTGACTCCTGGGAGTTCGACTACGATCTCCTGGAAGAGGACATTCCGCAAGTTGTTCGTGCGATGGACAACATCGTCGATCGCGCTCGCTATCCTCTTCCTCAGCAGCGCCAGGAAGCCCAATCGAAGCGAAGGATGGGTCTCGGCGTGACCGGTCTCGCCAACGCTATCGAGGCAATGGGTCATCCTTACGGCTCGCCGGGGTTCGTGGAGATCGAGGGGAAGATCCTCGCTTTCATCACTCGTCACTGCTATATCGCGAGTTCCAATCTCGCCGCTGCCAAGGGTTCGTTCGCTCTGTTCGACGCCGAGAAGTACGGTCAGTCCAAGTTCATCCAGTCGCTCGACGAAGATGTCCAGGAGCTGATTCAGCGGCAGGGCATCCGCAACTCGCATCTGACATCGATCGCTCCCACCGGCACGATCTCGTTCTGCGCTGACAACGTGTCCTCTGGCATCGAGCCAATCTTCGGCTACAGCCAGCAGCGCCGGATCATCATGCCTGAAGGACCAATCATCGTCGATGTCCCTGACTTCGGCGTCAACAAGCTCGGTGTTCACGGTCGCCGCATGGTAGACGTCACCGCCGAGGAGCATGTCGCAGTTCTCACGATGGCTCAGCGTCACACAGACTCTGCCGTCAGCAAGACCTGCAACGTGCCGACGAACCTTCCCTACAACGACTTCAAGAACCTGTATCTCATGGCCTACGAGGGTGGAGCCAAGGGCTGCACGACTTATCGGCCCAATGGGAACTACGACGAGGTCGTCAAGTCGAACGACGAGAAGGACGAACCCAAGGTGAACGCCGAAGAGATCCAGCGAGTGGAACTCCAGGCTGTCGTCGAGGGTGAAGCCTGCTCGTTCGATCCCGTTACGGGAGCTCGTACCGGGGACTGCGCCGACTAGGATCGTCGGCGGCAGAATGTTTGGTGTTGCTCTGAGCGTGGCGATGTGCCATTGTTATTGAGCCAGTGAGGAGCAACACCAGTCCTCTCAGACCTCAGAAAAGGAGACCGATCAAATGGCTGATACCGAAACTGTCCAGTTCAACTCGACTGCCTACACGCAGGAGTCGGTGAACAACATGAGCGAAGCCGACCTGCTTCAGCTTCGCAACCTCGTTGCCGAAAACCTCGGCGTCGCTCGCATCAAGAACTTCAAGGACCACGCTCAGGCCAAGGACGCGACCTGGAAGGCCCTGCAGAAGTTCGCCGGCACTGCCGAGGCCGATCTGGCCAATTCGACCGACACCAAGGCGGGCAAGAAGCCTGCTGCTCCCAAGGAGCCGAAGGAGCCCCGTCACGTCAAGGGCGCCGAACCGGCCACCGTCAAGCGGCCGACTCGCGGCATGTTCCGCAAGATCGAAAAGATCAAGGAACCCGATCGCGTCAAGGAACGCTGGAACAACTACACTGACGGCATGACCGTTCTCGAGACCATCGAGGGCGCGAACATGACGCCGCTCGACATCTACTGGTACGCCGAGAACGGCTTCGTCAAGCTGCACGACCCGACCGACGAAGAATTCCAGGCCGGTGTCGACGCGTGGTATCAGCGCAACGGCCTCGAGAACCCCAACGCGGCCAAGAAGAAGCGCGAAGAAGAGCGCGCCAAGAAGGCCGAAGAGGCCAAGGCCAAGAAGGAAGCCGACGCCAAGGCCAAGGCCGACGCCAAGGCCAAGAAGGATGCCGAGAAGGCCGAAGCCAAGGCTGCGGCTGACAAGGCCAAGGCCGACAAGAAGGCCGCCGACGACAAGGCCAAGGCCGACGCCGCCGCTGCGAAGACCGCGTAATGGAAGCGCCGGTCAACACCGGCGCGTTCTTCGCCTTTATGGCAGAGCGCGAGCAGGTCCGTCTCCGTAAGGAGGCGGGCCTGCCTCGTCCCTGGACGAGCGATCAAATCCTCCAGGATTTCAAGTTCACCAACGTCCGTCGTCACTACGACTGGACCACGACCATGCTCCGCGAGAACTTCTATGCGGAACACCGCGATGACGATCGTCGCTCGATCCTGATGAACTGCGCTCTGTTCCGTTACTTCGGGACATACGAGTTCGCCGATGCCGTCGGCTGGCAGGACTACGACACCTTCGACTTCGAGGAGATCGCAGACACTGCGAGACGTCGCCTCGCCTCTGGGCAGAGGGTCTTCACCGGAGCCTACGTCGTCACCAATCAGGGCATCAGTGCCCCGAAGCAGGATGTCGTCGTCAACTATTTCATGAAGGATCTTCACGCAGCGGTTCCTGAGTTGCTTCAAGTCGTTCAAATGACAAGGAGCTGGGAGAAAGTCGCTCGTGCAATGTCCGTGATCGGCGGCTTTGGAGGCACCGGCTTCATGACCAAGGAGATCCTCCTTGACACCATGATGACGGACTTCTGGGACACGACGAAGGTGAAGCAGGGCGACTACGACGTCATGTTCCCCGCCGACTACAGCAAGTGGACTCCGATCGGCCCTGGAGGCCTCAAGGGAGCCGCTCGACTGTGTGGACACGACTGGCCGGAGCACAACACTCTCCGTCCGTCCCAAGCTCTGGAGGTGATCCTCAAGCTCACCGAAATCCAGGGAGAATACTGGCCGTCGGAATATGGTCATCTCTACCCGACGGACATCCAATTCCAACTCTGCGAGTTCGACAAGTACGAGCGAGTCAGGCTCGGGCAGGGTCGTCCCCGCTCCAGATACAAACCGAGGTAGAACACCATGCGGATACTCATCACCGGGGGAGCCGGATACATCGGCTCCCATATCGCACTGCAAGCGCTCGTCCAGGGACACAAGGTCATGATCTTCGACGATCTGTCGAACTCCGGACCAGGACTTGTCTCCTTCCTGGGCTCCCGAGGGGCTTGGATCGTCAAGGGCGACATTCTCGATCGCGCCCTTCTCACGGACTCCATGCGGAAGTTCCGTCCGGACCTCACCATTCATGCTGCCGGACTGAAAGACGCCAGCGAGTCGGAGGAGATCCCTCTCCAGTATTACGAGAGGAACGTGAACGGAACCGTGACCGTTCTTCAGGCGATGCTGGACAGCGGAATGGACCGACTGGTCTTTTCATCCTCGGCCGCAGTCTACGGTGAGAGCCGCTTCCCTGTGTCGGAGAATTCTCCGGTGAAGCCGACTTCGGCATACGGCCGGAGCAAGATGATGGCTGAGGAAATGGTCGCCGACTTTGCCCAGAGAGGGAAGACAGCGATCACTCTTCGCTACTTCAATCCGATCGCGGCGCATCTTCTGCTTCCGCAGTATCGCTCCAATACCTTCATGTCGATGCTCACCGGAGCGGCGGCTGGCCGGGTCCGCTCTCTGCCGATCTTCAACAACGGCGAGAACGTCCGAGACTTCATTCACGTCTCCGATCTGGCCGAAGTCCACTTCCGTCTGGAAGGCCTCACCGGTCATCATGTCTTCAATGTCGGCAGTGGCAAGGGATACAAGATCGGCACGATCGTCGAGTATATGGAGAAGGTGATCAACCGCGACATTCCCAAGACGATGGTCGATCTCAAGCGAACCGGCGATCTGGAATACAGCGTGTCGAACTCCGGGGCGATCAAGGCTGCGACCGGCTGGGAGGCGCGTCGCACCATGGATCAAATGTGCCGGGACGCGTGGGAAGCTGAAACACTGCGCTTGTCATCTGAACAGTAAGAGGCTATACTGAGCCTATCCATTGGAGGTTAATATGCAGATTCTGATCCCGTCCCGCTCTCGTCCCAAGACGATGGTCACCCCGTCGAACATTCCCGAGAAGTACCTCGCGAACACGACGGTCTATGTCGCAGTCGAGCAGAAGGGCGACTACCAAGCCGCCAATCCAAGCCTGACCATCAAGTCGGTGACCACGCTGAACGACCTGCTCGGTCGCAAGCTGGAGCAGATGGCCAAGGACGCCACCGATGAACTCGTGATGCTCTGCGACGACGACTTCGTGTTCTTCCGTCGCAGCGATCCGTTCGAGCCTCAGCTCCGCAAGATGGAAGATGACGACTGGGACGACATGGTCGAGGCCATCGAGGGTCTGTTCGCCAAGAACAGCAACCTCTACGGTGTCGGCGTCTCCATGCGTCAGGGCAACAATCGGCTCGAGCCCGAGGGCAACGCGAATACGCGTCTCAACGGCTGCATCATCTACCGTCGCAGCATGTTCCTCGACGAGCGTGTGATCCACGATCGCATGAATCCGATGAACGACTTCGACGTGAACCTCCAGCTTCTCCGGTTGGGCTTCGACAACCATCTGCTGTCCGAGTTCTGCTACAATCAGGGCGGGACCAACGCTCCAGGCGGATCGTCCGACTATCGCACCCTGGAGACCCAAGCGGTCTCGGCTCACCGGCTGGCCGAGCTCCACCCCGGCTTCGTGAACATTCGCCAGAAGGAAAACAAGACTGGCGGCGAGTTCGGCAACCGCACCGAAGTGACAGTCTTCTGGAAGAAGGCTCGGGCATCGGCAGGAGCCTGACATGGAGCGCGGCGAGAAGTGCATCTGTCAGCATGACGATTGGTGGAACGCCTACGGAGATAAGTTCGAGGCGCTCCATCAGGGAATGCGGCTGACAGTCCTGGACCGGAAGAACATCTTCGGCCAGCTCTTCTACTCGTTCGAAGAAGTCAGTGACGAGAAATGGTTCTGGTCCACTGGCTTCATACCTCTGAGGAACCTGAACTGATGTTGAATCCCACTCACACGATAGCGGCAGTTCTCACGATGGCGAACAACGCCTCCGGTGATCCTCGCCTCACATTCGTCAATCTTCTCACGGCGGCAGTCATCGCCGGGAAGTTCATCGATCTCACACCTGCTGAGATCGCTGCGAAAATCGCCGAGGTCGACGGTCCCGCCGATCTCATCATTAAAGAGATCACAGGAGGCTGAGTTGAAAGTCCTAGAAGTACGAAACGTCCAGGAGGCTCTCTACAAGGGGATGGCCACTCTGGCAAGCGACGGGGTTCGCAACGAGAGTCGCGCTGGCGATGTTCTGGTTGCGAAGACCCCTGTCACCACGCTCTACGAGAAACCGACCGAACGGGTTCTCTTCTGGGCTGATCGGGACGCCAACCCATTCTTCCACTTCATGGAAGGTCTGTGGATGCTGGCTGGACGGAACGACGTCGGCTGGATTTCGCAGTTCAGCGCGAACATCAGTCAGTTCAGCGACGATGGCGAAACCTTCCACGGAGCCTACGGCTATCGCTGGATCAACCATTTCGTGACTGACATCGGCCCAGACGAGGACAGCCCCGAATATGTCCCGTTCAACCAGCTTCAGCAGATCGCCGAAATGTTGAAGAAGAATCCCAAGGAGCGACGCTGCGTCCTCCAAATGTGGGATGCCGAGTCCGATCTCGGTCGCGTCGGCAAGGACGTTCCCTGCAATACGCAGATCTACTTCAAGATCGGCACCGACGGTCGCCTCAACATGACCGTCCTCAATCGCTCCAATGATATCATCTGGGGTGCATACGGCGCGAACGCAGTTCACATGTCCATGCTCCAGGAATTCATGGCAGGGTGGATCGGTGTTCCGGTCGGTCGCTACTGGCAAGTCAGCAATGACTGGCACGCCTACGTCAATGTCTTCGACAAGCATAAGAGCTTGATCGAGCGCGGCGAGTTCGGCAAGTTCGAGATCGATCCGTATCAGTACGGTCGCAAGAACCAGCCAGTCGTTCAGCCGTTCCCGATGGTTAACGGTCCCATCGAAGCGTGGATCGGCGATCTGCTGATGTTCATGGAAAGCGGACCGATCCCAGGGTTCCAGGATCGCTTCTTCCGCAAGGTCGTCAGCCCCATGTGGAACGCATGGTTCTCCTACAAGGACCGTGACAACAAGAACCGTTTCACCGACGCTCTCCGTCATTTGGAGTCGTGCGAAGCCAGCGACTGGAAGCTGGCCGCGACCGAGTGGCTCGAGCGTCGCAAGCGGAGTGCAAGCTGATGGGTCACTATGATGACTGCCGGGACGAACCGGCCACGATCTCCGAGGTCGCCAGGACCGCTCGCAACGTGATCGAGAGCAGGGCTGGCGGGAAGGTCGAGCGGTGCCACGGCGTCGTTCATCTCGGCTCCTACAGCAACGCTGCTCACTCGTGGGGCGTCGCCATGCTGATGCACTATCTCTGGCCGGAGGACTTCCCCCGGCTGGCTCTCGCCTGTCTGGCACACGACGTTCCCGAGCGGGTCGTCGGCGACATTCCCGCTCCTCCGCTGCGTCACATTCCTGGGCTCCGGGAAGGCATCGCTGGCATGGAAACTCTCATCAGCCACTCCCTCGGGCTGCCGAATGAGAGCGACCTGTCGGAGGACGATCACCGCAAGCTGAAAGCCTGCGATCATCTGGAACTCTGGCTCTGGAGCAAGGAGCAGTTGTTCCTCGGCAATCGGTTCGCTGAGGAATGCATCTTGGCTCTCGAGGAGGCTTGGGTGACCCGGCCTCTGCCCAAGGAAGCGGAGGCTCTCCGGAAGCGGCTGGACGAGGTCGACCTTCGTCCGGAGCGGACAGGCCACATCATTCAGAGGTTGCTGGCATGAGCCACGACCGGGGCTGTCCTTGCGGCAGGGAACGCTACGAGTACGACGACTGCCGCGATCCAACTTGTGACAGAGGGAACCGCATGGAGCAATTCAACACAGAGCAAGTCAACGACCGTCAAGTCGGGGGAGAGCACTATCGCTCTCCCTATCAGCATTGGGACTGGGTCATCGATCATGACATTCCCTATGTCATCGGGTGTGCGACGAAATACATCATCCGGTGGCGCAAGAAGAACGGGGCTGAGGACGTTCAGAAGGCGATCCACTATGTCGAGAAGTATATCGCAAGTGGGTGCAAGAACTTCTTCAACCACGATTTCTTCCTCCGTGATGGCTGCGCTGCGACACATCGTTTCATCGCCGCCAACAACATTGAGCGGGAAGACGAGATGGCTCTCTGGGGCATCTTGAACCTCTTCCAGTACGATGAGTCAGAGTCTGAACGAGCGGCCACGATGGGGCGGTTAAACGACCTGCTCCAGACCGCTCAGAAGGCCGCTGGCGGGCGGGGCGCAACGGCTTAGGGTATATGCCACCCTAGCACGGCGAGGCCCTCAGAGGCCCTCCGAGCGCGGCGCTGGCCTAGCCTAGCACGGCAACCAAAGGCCAGCGCCGTCTGACAGTCGCAATAAAGGGGTTCATTCGTGGTTACAATCGTTATCTATCCGCAAGCCTCTCCGATACAGGGTCATTCGTGGCGCTGCGACATCAAGCAGGGTCCGGGTCATCACGGAACCGGGGCCACCGAGGCTGAAGCTCTAATGAATGCCGCTCTGGCGTGGAGAAGGTACGAGGAAAAGAATGGCAACCAAGAAAAAGCATAACCCCAATCTAGGAGGCGCAGTCCAGATGAGTTTCTTGATGCCTGACAGTTCCTGGCGCGCACCCGAGATGAGCTCCCTCCCTTCTTGGGCTGGAGCGAAGCGGGTTGCACTTGACTGCGAAACCAAGGACAGTCAGCTCCGTGATCTCGGACCTGGCCCAAGGAGAGGAGGCTACACCACTGGATGGGGCTTCAAGATCGAGGGAGGGCCGAAACACTATCTTCCCATTCGCCACGAGGGCGGGGACAATCTGCCAGTGGAGGCAGTCCTCGGGTATCTCCGTGAGCAGCTGAAGAACTTCGATGGCGAAATCGTTGGCGCGAACTTGTCGTATGATATCGACTACGCTGCCACGGACGGTATCGAGTTTCATCAGGACGTTAAGTTCCGTGACATTCAAATCGCCGATCCGCTGATCTACGAACTTCACCATTCGTATAGCCTGAAGAACATCGGCGAGCGGTGGGGAGTCAAGGGTAAGGAGACTGACGTTCTCTTCGAAGCTGCCCGCTCCATGGGGCTGGACCCCGGTGCCGGAATGTGGAGGCTTCCCGCTCGCTACGTTGGCGAGTACGCAGAGAACGACGTGGACGCTCCCCTGCTCATCTACGAGAAGCAGCGCGAGGTCATCGACAAAGACGATCTGTGGCAGGTGTTCGATCTGGAGACAGCCCTTCTCCCGGTGCTGGTCAAGATGCGACAGCGAGGTGTCCGGATCGACTTTGAGAAATTGCGGGAGATCGAGGAGAGAGCGCTGAACGAGGAGATCGAGGCTCTTCGTTTCGTTCGCGATCAAACCGGGGTCAATGTCGCTGTCGGCGATGTCTGGAAGGCTGGAGCTCTCGCACCGGCCCTTGAGTCGCTGGGAGTGAAGCTCGGAAAGACGAGCACTGGCGCTCCGCAGATCGACGCAGAAATGCTGGAAGGTCTGAAGCATCCGGTTGCGAAAGCGATATCCAACGCTCGCAAGGTGAACAAGATCCGCACGACCTTCGCGGCCTCCATTCATCGGTATGCGACCAATGGGCGAATTCACTGCACTTTCCACCAGATCGCACGAGAGGACGAAGGCGGCGAGCAGAAGGGAGTTCGCTACGGACGTCTGTCAGCGACCGACCCGAACCTTCAGCAGCAGTATTCTCCAGATCGCGTTCAACCGGACGACCCGCAGATCATCCTGGAGTGGCGAAAGATTTTCATCCCTGAGGAGGGAGCGATCTGGGGCGTCAACGACTACAGTCAGCAGGAGCCACGCTGGACGACTCACTTCGCTGCGGTGATGGGTTTGCCGAAAGCCGAGGAAGCCGCTCGTCGCTACCGTGACAATCCGGACACTGACAACCACGATATGATGACCCGGCTGATCCACGGCGACGCTCAGGTCGAGGACTGGTTCGAGAACGACAAGAAGTCGTACAAGGTCAATCGCGGCTACTCCAAGCAGATCTTCCTCGGCCTCTGCTACGGTGAAGGCGGTGCCAAGCTCTGCGAAGACATCGGTCTTCCCACTCGCTGGGCTCTCCACCGAGGCTACGGTTCCAAGAAGGAAACTCAGTATTTTGAGAACCGCCACGAGGCATGGTCGGCTCGAGCAGCGGCAGGTGACGGCATCATTCGTGAAGTCGCCGGTCTGGAAGGTCAGGCGATCCTGGACAACTTCGATACCGAAGTTCCATATGTCCGTGGCATTGCCCAGAAAGCGAGCAAGAGGGCCGAGAGTGTCGGTTTCGTGCGAACCATCATGGGTCGCCGCCTGCACTTCACTCAGCGTCCGGATGGCTCGTACGACTGGACACATAAGGCGCTGAACCGAGTCATTCAGGGATCGTCTGCCGACCAGACCAAGAAGGCAGTTATCGATCTGGATCGGGCTGGGTACTATATCCAGCTTCAGGTCCACGACGAAATCGACGGCAGCTTCGGCTCCGTCGCAGAGGCAGTGGCCGCTGGCGATATCATGAGGACCTCTATCCTGGAGGTCGCGTCGCCAATGGTCCCGTTCAAGGTCGACACTGAAGTCGGCCCTAATTGGGGAGATATCCATTAAATGGAACCTGAAGTCTGGGTGCATAAGAAATCTGGTGGTCTGTACGAGCGTCTCCACGAGGCGAAGATGCAGGCCAAAGACTGGATCGACTTCCTCGATGACAACGGGGCAGACGTAGATATGCGAGATGTCGTGGTCTATCGCAGTCTGCAGGACGGCCTGATCTGGGTCCGCCCTGTGGAAGAATTCAACGACCGCTTCGAGAAACAATCGTAGAAAAGGAGAAATGATATGAAAGATCTTGGCATCACGCTCGTTCGACAGTTCCAGGCTGTCTTCGGCGCATTCATCGGGACGAAGCCAGAAGTCCCTGTCTACGCCAGCTACGCGACCGGAGCTCTCGCCAGCTACCATGTCGCCGCTGCCGAACTCGGTGAGCGTCTGAAGCAGAATGCTCAGGCTGCTCGCGAGCAGGGAGACGAGGCCGGGGCGCTCGTCCTTATCCGTCTTCAGCTTATCCAGGAAGAACTGGCCGAGCTCTCGGAGGGCATGATCAATCGCGATATCGTCGAGTGCTTCGACGCGCTGGTGGATCTCAGCTACGTCGTCGACGGGACCTACATCACTCTTGGGCTCTCCGAGTACAAGAACCTCGGTCTGCGCGAAGTCCATCGCTCGAACATGAGCAAGCTGGACGAGAACGGCAAGCCGGTGACGAGCAGCGCCGGTCGCGTCGTGAAGGGGCCGAACTACTCGCCTCCGAAGCTGGACCGTGTTCTGCAACTGCCGATCCTTCCTCACTCGGACAACGATGCGGTCGACGCATTCGCCGAGGCCATGAAGGACAAGCTGGCGCAGAAGCGGGCCGAGGGTCGCGGCGGCTGGGAAGACAAGGAAGCCTGCTCTCAGGCAGAGCTGTCTCACATGCTCCGCAATCACGTGCAGAAGGGCGATCCGGTCGACGTCGCCAATCTCGCGATGATGCTCCACCAGCGGGACGAGGGGATCGTCTAATGGACGTTATCGAGAAAGCTGATCGTCAGTTTCTGGAGATGGCCCGAGTGGCCTCTCTGGACTCTCCTGATCCCTCGACGAAGTGCGGGGCAGTCGTCGTAAAGGACGGTCGCCTCGTCTCCCAAGGCTGCAACGATTTCCCAAGAGGAACAGACCAGTCCCTCGAAATCTGGAACAACCGCGAGGAGAAGTACCGGCGAGTCGTTCACGGCGAGGTCAATGCGATCCTCAACGCTCACGACGATCTTCGCGGTGCGACGCTATACTCGTGGCCTCCTGGACACGGTCCTTCCTGCGAACGGTGCGCTGGCGTCATCATCAACGCCGGGATCAAGCGCGTCGTCTACTTCCAGAAGTCGGCTGGCGGCTGGGACGAGGAGCGCTGGAAATCCTCCTGCCTCCTTGGGCTCGAGATGATGAAGCAGGCTGGCCTCGAGGTCGTAAGTTACGCTGCGAATTGAAACTCGGCACTTGTCAAATGAACGGCCGGATGCTAAGGTGAGCACATAATGAGTGAGTCTGGGATGCGTCAGAATCTCGTCAAGGCGATGAAACCCCTTGACGCGGTTCCAATCGAAAATCATATGCGCGCTGGTACACCAGACGTGAATTTCATAGGGGGATGGATAGAGTGCAAGTGGCTCAAAGTTTGGCCGGTCAACGCCGACAAGAACCCGGTGCGCTTTCCTCATCCCCTCACCAAGGAGCAGGGGATATGGTTGGCTCGTCGTTGGATGAGAGGGGGAACGACTCTGGTCTGCGCTCAGGTGGCGCGGGAATGGTTCTTCTTCAGCGGGGAAACCGCGAAGGACCGTTTCGGCAATATGACTCGCCTCGAAATGCGGAAAGAAGCTCTGCTGCACTTCCCAGCGGGCTTGGATCACGAAAGGCTTCTGTCGTGGCTACGTTCGATCACAAGGGGCTGACCGTCGGCGAAACTCTCCTGATTTCCCGTCGGCGTTCCGGCGAGTCCCAGGAAGTGATCGCCAAGAGGTTCGGCATGACGCGCAACTGCTACGGTCGGTTGGAGCGCGATGATGAAGATATTCGGTCTGGTATCACGCTCCCGGAACTCGGCGAGTTGACTCAGGATGAGATTTGTCTTATCCTGCGTCGACGTGCTGGTAGAACTCAGGAGGAATGCGCCGAGGAAATCGGCATCACTCGCTTCTGGTTCAACCAGATGGAGACTGGCAAGGTTTCTTGCTCTGATCTCGTCAAGTTCTGGGAGTCTCGAGTATGAAGGGAAACAGCAGAGCCTCGATTGACTTCTTGCAGAAATGGAACAAGAACGGACCTTGGGTCCTGACTGCTATTCAGACCGACAAGAAAGCCATCAATACCACGACATTTCACGCCAATCAGGAAACAGAGCTTTTCGAGTGGCTTGAGAAATACAACGGACAGAGAAATATCTATTTCCATGTGAACTCTGTCAGCCGAGATCTCAACAGTAAAGCTCTTAAAGAAGACATCAAGTCCGCTGACTGGCTTCACATTGATATTGATCCTCAAGCAGGTGAAGATATCAAAGCTGAACGTGATCGCGCTCTTGGGCTTCTGACTGACAACATTCCGAAGGGTATCCCCAAGCCGACTGTCATCATCTTCAGTGGTGGTGGATATCAAGGCTTCTGGAAACTCAACCAGTCTGTGAACATTGATGGCGACGTCAAGAAAGCCGAGGACTTCGAACTCTATAACAAGAGGCTGGAGCAGGTATTCGGTGGTGACCATTGTCACAACGTCGATCGCATTATGCGACTTCCTGGAACAGTGAACATTCCAGATGCAAAGAAGAAGAAAGCTGGTCGTACTGAAGAGTTGGCAGTCCAATTCGAGTTCAACAAGAATTCGTATGACCTCAGTGAGTTTAAGAAAGCTCAGGCAGTCCAGATTGAAGGCGGTATCGGCAATCAAGGTGGAAAAGACACTGCTGGATACACGATCAATGTTCCTGGGAATGTCCAGCGAATTACAGATCTAAGTGAGCTCGACGAGTGGAATGTCCCTGACAGAGTGAAGGTGATCATTGCCCAAGGGAGACACCCTGATCAACCGAAAGAGGGCGACAACAGTCGGTCTGCATGGCTGTTCGATTGCATCTGCCAGTTGTTCCGCTGCGGAGTTCCTGATGAGGTTGTCTACGCTATCATAACAGACCCTGAGTGGGGAATTGCAGACAGTGTTCGTGAATCAAAGAACTCTGAGCGCTATGCCATCAGGCAGATGACAAGGGCAAAGGAACACGTCGACGATCCGAACCTGCGCGTCATGAACGAGCGACATGCAATTATCGGGAATATCGGTGGCAAATGCCGTGTGATCGAAGAAGTCGAAGATGAAATCATGAACCGGTCGCGTCTCACGATCTCGTCGTTTGAAGACCTTCGGAATAGATATTCGCACATGATGGTCGAGGTCGGTCAAGACAAAGAAGGCAAGGCGATCCGTATCCCTCTGGGGAAATACTGGTTGTCCCATCCTCGTCGTCGTCAGTTCGACTACATGCGTTTCATGCCTCAGGGAGATCGTCCAGGAGTCTATAATCTGTGGAGAGGTTTCGCTGTAGAGCCGAGGCCTGGAGATTGCTCTCTTTATCTGAAGCATCTTCATGACAATGTCTGCGGAGGAAACGACGAGTACTTCGATTATTTCATGAAGTGGATGGCACGAGCAGTTCAGAATCCTGCAAGTCCTGGTGAAGTCGCAATCGTGATGCGAGGCGGTAAAGGCGTCGGTAAATCGATCGTAGCGAAGATCTTCGGTAAGTTGTTCGGTCGTCACTTTTTACACGTTGCCAATCCCTCGCATCTTGTCGGTAACTTCAATGCTCACCTTCGTGACGTTATCTGCCTGTTCGCTGATGAAGCATTCTTTGCAGGTGACAAGCGTCATGAGTCCGTCCTCAAGATGCTGGTTACGGAAGATAGCATTCCTATCGAACAAAAGGGCGTCGACGTTGAGACGTATCCGAACTATGTTCACCTGATCATGGCTGCGAACGATCCTCACATTATTCGCGCCTCAGGCGACGAGCGACGTTACTTCGTTCTAGAAGTTCTGGAGGGTGCCAAACAGAACAAGAAGTACTTCGGCGAGATGATGAAGCAGATCGAGAACGGTGGTCTCGAGGCTTTGCTGTTTCATTTGCAGAATATTGATCTTGATGGCTTTCAGGTTCGCGATGTTCCACAGACCGATGCACTTCAAGAACAGAAGCTGCTATCTCTCAGCATTGACGAAGAGTGGTGGTTCCGCAAGTTGCAGAATGGTCGTCTGCTTGATACTGACAGCGAATGGACAAAAGATGCTCCATGCGACTCTATGATCAGTGACTTCACTGCATACGCTGAGAAGTGGAAGTTCAACCGTCGTGGTAACGAGACCGCTCTTGGCAGGTTTCTGTCGAGGGTATGTCCTCACATCGAACGAACCCAGAAACGGGTCACTGCTGATGTCTATGACGAACAGGCAGGAAGAACATTCCAAAAGAAGAAGCGCATGTATTTCTATGACTTTGGGTCATTAAAGAAGTGCAGAGAAGCGTGGGAAAAGCTCCATGGTAAAGTTCATTGGGAGACTGATGAAAATGACCAGAGCGATGAAATACTGAAGGAGCCGTTCTAATGGAATGGAGATGGGCGCTCATCGTATATCTTATAGTAGGAATCCTACTCGCCGAGGGTCTGATGTATCATGATCGGAAAGCAAAGAAGCAGACCAGCCTTGGTCACTATCTGATCGCCCTTCTCCTTGGGCCATCGGTAGGATTGCTGATAATTATCGTACGAGCTGTGATGAGAAAGGAACCAAAATGAGACTGTCAGATGGCCGTAGGGCGCGGCTGGCGTGGTGCTGGCCTATGGTGGCGGCAAGGGGCAAAGCGGGCGCTCAGAGCCCCTCTGAGGCCGCTCTGAATGGCAAAGATTGGCCTTTGGCCGCTGGCGGTGCCGCATGAAGGTCATGCTCGCAGGGCAGTTCGTTGCCGAGAAGATTCAAGCCATGCTCCCAATGTATGGTCAGCCGAAACTGGACGGAATTCGCGTTTACGGCGAGGACGAGCAGGCTTTCACGAGGTCGCAAAAGCTCGTTCGGTCCGAGTGGGTTCAGAAGATATTCGCTGAAGCTGGCCCGATCATGAATGGGCAAGATGGAGAAATCATCGCTGGCGATCCGACAGCTGAGGACGCTTACCGACGGACGAATTCCTCGGTCATGTCCTATGCGAAGCCAGACGACGTGACTCTTCACGTGTTTGACAATTGGCAGCACGAGGGCAATTTCGAAGAGAGACTCGACTTCATACACGGTCTCAAACTGCCATCATTCTGCACCATCGTACCGACCAAGCTACTTCGTACGATGGAAGAAATCCTGGAGTATGAAGCTAATCTCCTCGCTGAAGGGCATGAAGGAGTTATCCTCAGAAATCCTCGTGGATACTACAAGCAAGGAAGAGCAAGCCCGACAGGTGGAGAGCTCATCAAATTGAAACAGTTCGCTGATGCCGAAGCTCGCATCGTCGGCTTCGCTGAACTCATGCACAATGCGAACGAACTCGGTGTCGATGCGAACGGTTATGCAGAGCGCTCTTCGCATAAAGATGGTCTTGTCCCGATGGACACGCTCGGAGCTCTGCTCTGCGAAGGCGTCTACGACAATGGAGTGAAATACAAGGTTCGGATAGGAACAGGGTTCGACATGGCACTCCGTAAAGAGATCTGGGACAATCAGATCGAGTATCTCGGCAAGCTGGCCAAGTTCAAGCACTTCCCGTCTGGTGCCAAAGAAGCCCCGAGGTTCCCTGTCTTCCTTGGGCTTCGGGACGCTGACGATTTGTCTCCTGTCAAGCCCAAGGAGAAGGAAGCTGTTCAGGGCAATTTGTTCGACCTGTGAAAGTTGGCACTTGTCAATTGAACTTCGGCATGGCATGATGCACTCGTACCATAAAACATGGAGGCCATGAGTGACCAAACATCTCGCATTCGTGACGGACGGTCTAATCGACCTTCGCGCATTCACCACCTTCGGGTTCAACTCGAAGCCAAACACGACCAGCCCTATCGGATTCTTCGGAACAGGGCTGAAGATCGCAACTGCGGTCATCGCTCGCATGGGTTGCCGGATGACTGTCATGATCGACGGCGTCCAGCACGAGTTCTATACCAAGGAAGCTGACTTCCGTGGCAAGAAGTTCGACATGATCCGTATGCGGAAGCGAAAGGGAATGCTATCGAAGTGGTCGTACCAGGAAATGCCCTACACGACCGAACTCGGCAAGAATTGGGAAGCGTGGCAGGTTTTCCGCGAGCTCGAATCTAACACTCGCGATGAGAACGGTTACACAATCGTCGTTGATGACGAAGATCCTCACGGTATGTCGTTCCTGAACGACGACCATCGCGGCAAGACGGTGATCATCATCGACGAACCATCGGTGATCAAGGCTTACGACGAGCGGGACACGATTTTCCTGCCGAAAGATCTCGAGCTTCGCTCCAAGGGCAACCGCTGCGAAGCATACAACGTCGGCTCCAAGTATCTCTTCTATCGTGGTATGCGTGTCGTCGAGCTGGCAGTTCCGTCAGCTTTCACATACAACATCACGGCCGAGCAGCGTCTTACTGAAGACCGTACTCTCTACTCGTGGTACGCGTCCTGGGAAGCTCGCCAGCTGATCATGGAGTCCACGGACGAGGACTTCGTCGATCAGATCGTTCAGCTGGACGAGGAGAAGTTCTGGGAAGCCAAGATCGAGTTCGACGATGTCAACGCGATCTCCAGCGAAACTTTCCGCAAGGTTATTCGTCGCCGCAAGAATTCTGGCGGTCACATCATGTCGCGAGTCTCCACATTCTACGATCGCTACTATGTTCCGGAGCCTACCGACCCAGATGTCACTATCACGTTCAAACAGTCCGAATGGAAGCGCATTCATCAGGTGCTCAGCGAAGTTGATACATATGATCTTGCTCCAAAGCTCGGATGGGCCGAAGAAGACGATCGCTTTGACAGTTTCGTTGCCCTTCGCGAACAGTTTTTCCAGAAAGCCCCGATGGACGTCGAAGCTGTAGACTTCACCCCTGAACCTCCGGCCAAGGAGCCTGACGATGTTGACCCGCCTGTCGTTGCTGATGGTGACGACGATATTCCTTTCTAATCAAGCGATTGCCGAGGAGAGACTCACAATCTCTCCTGGGCTCACCTCCAGTAACCGTCTCGAAGTTCGTGATGCAACTGGCAAGATTCAATTCTACACCGAACGAACTATCACAGGCAATCTGATTGTCAGAGATAGGAACGGTTCAATTGTCGGACGAATCAAGGAGACTGGCGAAGCCCAGGAGAAAGCTCCAGTCCCTAAAACGAAATGGCTCAGTTTACCGAAGGGTTGGAAATGAATGAAGGATATCTCCTTGGAGGGGTGAATCATGGGAAGTTCGTTCGTTTCGCTGGCAACTTCTATCGTGAATACATTGCCTCTGAACTTCCATGGGAAGTTCCTATCATTGGAGATGAGTTGATCTCACTTGAGATGTCAACAATCTCCTATGAAGAGTATCGGTGGGATTGGTATGTCCTATCTGGCGTCACTCTAACATTCTGGAGACACACAAGTCTCGTAACAGAGGTAGATGTCTTAACAAGCCTTCTGAGATTATGCCGTAATGAAAATTAGCACTTGTCATTTGAACTTCATGGTGCTACCTTGTCTCAACAGTCAAGGAGGCCACGATGTCAGTCCACGTATTTGATTTCACAGATTGGTTCATGAACCGCTCAGAAGATTGGGATTGTGATTTCTACTATCTCATCGTAGACGGTGACAAAGTGGAACTCATCAATTCCAATTCTCAATACTGGCAAGAAAAGATGCGTCAGTCTTATCCTGATAGAATTGAGCATGGTGAACTGTCTCGTCATCGTGGACACCTTGAGTGTTCATCTGTGACTGACAAACTTAAATCAGAATATCCTGAAATCTATGACAGGTTGAATAGATTCTCAGAGTTCAAAGACAGAAGGATAAAAGCGGCATAATGGGAATTCTCCTCTTCGTAATCGGGTTCGCTATCGCCCTCAAACTCTTGGCAGGTTGATATGAATATTTTCGCCACAGACGATGATCCTGTTCTCTCTGCTCAGGCTCTCGATGACAAACGAGTTGGTAAGCTCCTCATGGAAGCAAACCAAATGCTTTCACTCGCAGTGAAGCTCTCAACTCCAAGCAGAGGACTTCCGAAATTGATCTGCATGACAAATGAGATCGGCCCCGGAAAAGTCTGCGATGGATTCGCTCATAAGAATCACCCTGTGTCCATCTGGGTCAGACAGACACGAGGAAATTTCAGTTGGACCGTTCAACATGCCAGAGCTCTCGCCTCTGAGTTCGAGCATCGTTTCGGCAAAGAACATGCTTCTGCATGTCGCACAGACTTCATCACTCAATTTGCCAGCAATCTACCAGATGGAGAACTTCTACCGTTCCAGAACTCTGCTCGTAACGCAAGTCTTGGAATTGACTTCAGCTGGATTGATCCTGTCACCGAGGCATATCGTCAATATCTGCTGGCTCGGTGGCCTAACGACACTCACGCTCCTAAGTGGACAAACAGAGGAAGACCTTCATGGGCATGATAGCTCCGAGAAAACTCTCGATTCACCCCATCTCTCCAAGCTACGACAAAGAGGCTGTGAAGATGGTTGACAAAGTCTTTGTCGATGATGTTCATATCCCGAACTGTGTCGCTTATGATATGGACGCTGGATGGGCTTTCGGCAAAGAGAATGGCTCTTGGATGCCGAGGAAATATGGTGTCGTGACCGTGAAAATGAAAGGTTAGGCTTGTCATTTGAACATTGGCAGGCTATCATATGATGGTCAATGAAGAGGGCTGGTGAACAATGAAAATAGGTGATCCTGTCATCATCGGTTATCCTGCGAGAGGCGAACCCGCCGTCTTGGGCACTCTGTCAGGCCACGGTCTGGCGGAGGATTTGCTCATTGGGACAACTGTCATAGTGAAGGGAGCCCCTTTCGTTGTCAACGTTTCTTATGTTCCTAGCAATCCCAAGCGTCATACCTTGGTGATGCTCCTGGAGCCCAGAGGAGAAATCGGTCCTGGATTCTGGACTGGTGGTGCAACCAAAGCTGAAGTGAAGAAAGTAACTCAGCAACCAAAACAAGAGGAGTTTCCGTTTTGAGCCGCGATGAAATTTATGATGCTATGAAGGAACATTCGAAGCAGAAGTTCGACAATGATCGTCGATTGTTTATGGCTCAGGCCATTGAAACAGATGACGGCGGTTGGACGAAGCATACCGAGTTCCACTGGTCCCGAATGGTGGCTGGCTTCAAGCTCGATTTCTGGCCTTCACGGAAGAAGTTCCAATACCGTGGGAAGATTCGTCGTGGTGATGTTTACCACTTCATCAAGAATAAGGAAAGGGTCGCAGCATGAATATCACTGAAACTTACAGACCGAAGACTCTGGACAAAGTTCTTGGTCAGTCCCACATCACCAAAGGTCTGACAAAGATCATTGAGGAGCGGAAGCATTCAACCTTTCTCTTTGAAGGTCCGAGTGGAACTGGCAAGACTACTCTCGCCAGGATCTGCGCTGACATGCTAGGTGCGAGTGGCTTCGATATTGAGGAGTTCGACGCTGCCTCAAACTCTGGCGTGGATGAGATGCGTCTGCTCGTTGAGCGACAACATCTTTCGCCCATGATGGGTGGATCACGAGCATTCATCGTTGACGAATGCCAACGTCTCAGCAAGAATGCTTGGGATGCTTTGCTGAAGGCTACTGAGTCTCCTCCAAAGAACAATTATTGGTTTTTCTGCACGACTGAGATCAGTAAGGTGCCGAAGACCATTCGTACTCGGTCAATGGAGTACAAGCTGAAGCCTGTGTCGCCGAACTCTATCGCTGAGCTTCTTATGGAAATTCGCGATATTGAAGCTATCGCTGTTGACGACGAGTCTATCAGCCGAATTGCAGGCTCTGTGGAGGGTTCTCCAAGGGCGGCGCTGCTACGCCTCCAGCAAGCTGACACCTTGTCCGAGGACGAGCTTGAGGGGCTTCTGAGCGTTGATCAGGGGCTTCCAGGAGGGTATGACCTTGCCAAGCTGTTGAGCGATCAACAGTTCGACGCCAAGTCTGCCATGAACCTTCTCACGCTGATGAAAGACGAATCACCGGAAGCAATTCGTCAAGTCGTCCGAGCATATTTCACGACATTCCTGCTTCGCGCACCGACAAATCGGTGGGCGCTGCTCGTCCTCTCCGCGTTCGAGAAGCCAGCGATCGAACAGAACTATATCACGGATATCGTGATGCGGATTGCCACGCTGGTCAAGTGGAGATCGCAATGAACCATGCAATGATTGATATTGAAACTCTCGGTCTGGGAGTTCGTGCTCCGCTGTTTGAAATTGGAGTTTGTATCTTCGATTTCGAAAAGCTGGAAATCATCAGCAGCCATCAGATCAATGTTGATCTTCTCGACGTTGTTTTCAAGACAGGCTTTGCTCCTCAGCAAGACACTGTTGATTGGTGGAGAAAGCAGACTTACGATCCGACAGACGGCAAGAATCGGATGTCACTAGCAAGATCTCTCAACAAGCTCGACCTTCGCTTGGCTGAGGCTGACGTCAAGAACGTCTGGGGAAATTCTCCTTCCTTTGACATGGTGATCCTGGAGCAGCACTATCAGGCTATCGGCAAGAAACCTGGATGGTCCTACAAGCAAGAGCTCGATTTCAGGACAGTTCGCTGGGTCCACAGAGATCTCCTCGGCCGTGAAATGCCAGAGGTCGCTGACGAAAAGGTGAGCCACAACGCTGAACGAGATGCTCAGCAACAGACCGAGACTCTTTTCCATATGCTGAGAGCGATGAGATGACGATAGGTCCTTTCACTGGAGAGCTTCGCTGGCTCTCCAACTTCCATCCGGCTATGGTAAAGCTGGATGGAGAACTATATCCTACTGTCGAACATGCCTATGTCGCAGCGAAGACGACTGATCCTCTCATTCGTTCAGTGATACAGACAACTACCAGTCCTGGAGAAGTGAAGAGGCTCGGTCGTCAGTTCGATCTCCGCGATGATTGGGATGACATCAAGCTCCAGGTGATGGAAGATCTCCTGTGGCAGAAGTTCCAAGAGCCAGAGTTGCGAGGGAAGTTACTCGCGACCGGCGACATTCCGATAGTGGAGATCAATACCTGGAACGACACCTTCTGGGGACAGTGCAAGGGCAAAGGTCAGAACAACCTCGGCAAACTGCTGATGAAGATCAGGGAGGCGCTTCGTGGATAGCGAACAGATGGCAATGGGCTTCTATCTTCAGAACAAACGAGAAGAGCCGAAGGTTACTCTCGTTTGTGGAGGCAGAGATTTCCGTGATAAAGATCTTCTGTTTCGTACTCTAGATGATCTTCATATATCCTGCATAGTGCAGGGAGGAGCAGATGGTGCAGATCGTCTAGCCGGAGAATGGGCGATCGCTCACAAGATACCTGAGATTATTGTTCCTGCTCAGTGGGGAGGATTCGGAAAATCTGCGGGAATTCTTCGAAATCAATGGATGCTCAAATTCACGAAAGTTGAGCATGTGGTCGCCTTTCCAGGCGGCAGAGGAACTCTCAACATGATCCAGCAATCAGAGAAAGCTGGCATCCAACTCACGGTGATCTCCTATGGATAAAATTCTAATTGCGATGGTTATCGCTCTCGTCGTTCTTCCTCCTTCGTTAGATCCTTCAATCATAATAAAGGAGTTCCAAATGGGATATCGTCCTCATGTGGATGGCAAGTTCTGGAAGGGTCTTCGCAACGCGATCATTCCAGGTCTTCTCCTCTGGGCTGTGATCGCCTTTGTTATCTGGCTCATCATAAGATAGTTTCAAACGCTGAATATTTGCACTTGTCATTTGACTTTTGCCGTGCCATCATGAGGGTATAGTCAAGGAGGTTCACAATGGCTGACCGTTACAGGATACCCGCTCACGATGAGATGCCCTCGGAAGAAATGATCGAGTGGCTCCATGAGAACATCGAGGACTGGTCCGGTGATGAGTGTGGCATTGCGCTCATCCACAATGATGGGACCGAGGAACTCGGTCTTCCTGGCGATTGGATCGTTCGTGACAAGGACGGTCGTTACTCAGTGGAAAAGGAGAAGTCCGATGAAGCATGAAGTTCACAGCACCTCGATCAAGAGCATCGAGGAAACAGGTCGCGGCTCGATGATTGTGGAATTCCACAATCGTGGCAAGTATGAATTCTTCGATGTTCCGTTGGACACGATCAATGAATTCGTCAACGCGAGCTCTGTCGGTCGCTATTTCAACGAGTTCATCCGTGGTAAGTTCCGCGAGGAGGCTCGTCAGTCATGACAGAAGCCCAGAGAAAGATCCTGCTCGGCTGCCTCGGTGATCCTCAATCCGATATGCGTATCGGTTTTGCCGACGGTCAGTGGATTCTTGCAACTGGTGAGGGTGACTCGTATGAGGCCCTCGTCGTTCATGAGAATTGGGATCAGTTCGTAGTCCTGATCCACGATAACGGATATTCAGACTACGTCGAAGGGGAGTAGCATGGGCAAGAAAATCACGGAGGTCTTTGTCAAAGATGAAGACAAGAAGCATTCTGTTCGTTATCGCAGCCAGAGCAACACCTCTTCCCTGAAGGAAATGTCGCTCTATGTTCCTCGGGCGGTTTTGGGAGAGAAGCCTCCCCATAGCCTCACCATCACTTTGGAGATCGGCGAGTAATGGGGACGATAATCGAGATCAGGTTCCACGAGGACCTCAGTGAGGGCCAACCGAAGGATCTCGGTCGGCTCCTCAACCGTTTGCGCTACTCCATGGAGATGGCGCAGTGGAAGGCTCGCAACAGAGCCCTCCGTGAAGACCCCAATGCGACGGACTACGATTACCATCGCATGGACATGGATTACGAAAGGGTGGGACTGCCGTGAAACCCGTGAAAGTTCAAACTCGAGATCGTCATGCTCTTGACGAGCCACCGAAGATTGTCACCATCGACTTTGAAGACCAGGAGAGCCGTCGCTGGCTCTTTCGTCATATGTCGTGGGCTCTCAACCATGATCACTCAGTCTTGGTCATGAAGACAAAGAATGAGGTTGACTTCACTCCGAAGCCAGCTCCAAAGAATCCGGAGAAGTTGCACAACTTCACACGGGAACCAAGGGTGGTTGCATGATGGACACAGGTTCTCTACTGAATGCGGGGAAGCTGCCTCGCGACCTTCTGCCTTGGAAGTCCAAGAGTGGTCACATGAATGCGATGCTCTACAACGGAGACGCGTTCCTGTTCGACGCTCACTCGGGCGGTTCGTTCCACACCGTCAGCGACGAGGGCTTCGGCGGCTTCACAATCATGGACGACAGCGACAGCGAGCTGTCTCGCCATCTCCAGGCTGTCTGGCTGGCTGAGGGTCGCATCCTGAAGACTGGTCTCGGCTTTGGCTGCTTCGTCCGCATGGCGCTGGGGAACTCCAATGTCGAGCACATTGATGTCATCGAAAAGGATCCGGAAATCGCTTCTCACTTCGGTAGGCAATTCCGCGATAATCCTCGGGTCACGATCCACGTGCAGGACGCGTTCGACTTTGTCATCGGCGACCAGAAGTGGAACCTCGCTTGGCACGACATCTACTGCGATGGCAACAACGGTCTCGCACGGATGCACTTCGATCTGATGATCAAGTTCCGGAAGGCAGCGAAGATCCAGTCTGCTTGGGCAATCGACCGATGGGCTCGTCGCCTTCTCCGTGTCGGTGGGGTGAGGACATTCTGATGGAACTCAAGGAGCCGATGGTCAATCCCAATACCTGGAACGCCCTCCAGGCTCACATTCTCATGGCTCTGGCCAATGGGAAGGTCGGGACATTCGATCGGTGGGTTCGCCTCTGCATCGACGGTGTCCCTGCGACCTCGGGTCACTCCACCACTCCTTACACGCTGCTCCGCCGGGGATTGATCGTTTCCGACGGAGAGAGGGTCTTCATCACGGGAGCCGGTCTGACTTTCCTAAAGGAAACAATAGGCTTGTCATTTGAACATCGGCGTGGCATAGTGATGTCATTAACCAAGGAGGCAATGATGAAGACCAACATCCGCTACAACGGTCCCGATCGTAAAGCCAACGACGCCGCTGCCATCAAGGATATCAAGGACTATCTCGGGCCGAAAGCCTGGAAGATCCTCGAAGCAATGCCGACCGATCCGGCTTGCACCATCCATCACGTGAACATGGGCATGGCGTTCGCCGGTATCGAGGGCTATCCTTCCACGCCTTCTGTCGCACCTATCTCCTGGACAAGTACCGTGAATGGATGCGTCAGGAAGTCGACGGTCAACCCGGCGTGGAAACTGACGACGAAGGTTTCCCGGTCGAAACGGTCGCATAGCGATCGTCTGGCACCCTGAGCAAGTGTCACTGATGAGACAGCTCAACAACGGAAGGAGGCTCAAGATGAGCAACTTGGACAACGAAGGCGGCACTGGCCCCGACGATACCGAACAGCAGGTCGACGACAACGGCGGCGAAGGCACCGGCGAAGACAATGGCGGCGACGATTCGGGCGACGATGCCGGCGACGGCGAAGGCGACGAGGGCGGCGAGGACTAAGGTCCTGGTCGACTTCTGAGCGCTGGCCGACCTCCACCCCCGAGGTCGGCCAGTTCCATTCACGGGGGAGGAGGTTATCATGGACAAGCGGGTCCGTCACGCAATTCTCATCGACCCTGCCGAGCGCAAGGTCTCCATCGTTGAGCTCGGCTCCGATGATCTCAAGTCGGCCTACGAACATATCCAGTGCGATATGATCGAGGCCGCTGTTCGTCTTGCCAACGGCGACGTCGTCTACGTGGACGAGGAAGCTCTCGTCAAGCGGGACAAGCCGAAGGGCAGGTTCCAGTTCGCTGGTCAGGGATGGTTCCTTGGCAAGGGACTCATCGTCAACGACATCGAAGTCACAGGCGAAGGCAACGAGTGGACTGCTCCTCGTTCCGCAGTGATCGACCTTTTCAAATCAGTCAAGTTCCAAGAGGAGCTTTGACCATGGATCTGGCCCAAGAGAAGAAGCGCCTCCAGGAAATGGACGCATACGGTGTGAAGACTACTCGCCAGTGGAACGAGTATTACGCCGAATGGGATCGTCAGCATCCTGGACTGGCCGTGGTAAAGAGGGTTCTCTCCGTTCCTCTCTTCATCCTGCTGCTTCTCTTGGGCTGGTCACCTGTCATCTTGCCGATCATTCAGCTCTTCAGAGGATGAAGGAACTGCTGGAGCAGCGCAAGGCAGGTTGACCGTGCAATGGCCCATTCGCCAGCCCTCAGAGCGGCCTCAGAGGCGTTCAGGCATGGGTCCGGGCAATGGTAGCCTAGCAGGTGGCGGCTCTGAGCGGCTGTCTGAGCGTCTCGGTATAAACGTTCTCTGGTAGAAACAAAGCACTTGTCAATTGAACTCCTGGATGGTATGGTGAGTTCATAGCAATAGGAGTTACTCATGGCAGACAGATACCTCAGCGCCGAACGGATGTCAGAAGACGATTTCGGCCAACCTTTCACAAATGAGCCGGGAGAGGTCATCTATGACGCTGCCACGATGAGCGGTCCATGGGCGACCATGACTCAGGCCAGCTACGATCTCTTCGGTCGTCCCGGAGGTCTCGGCCTTGGCAAAGGACAGAAATACGTTCGCCAGGAAAACGGTGAACTCCACAAGGTAGAGGGCTGAAGATGTCGAGACGCAATGACAAGGACAAGAAGTTCGGCTCTCCCTTTGATCCGAACTACAGAGGGCCGAACAAGATCGAGCGGCCGAAAGAACAAGAAGCTCCTCGTATTGAAGAGCCTCGTCAATATCAACTGCGTGGTTGTGGTGATCCCAACTGCGCGAGTTGCAATCCAGAAACAGCTCGTCTCGGAGGACGCGGTTCCTTCGGTGGTGGCAGAAGGTCAGGAAGGACCGAGAATATGGCGACAATGAATGGGCGTGAAATTCCTTTCATTATGATGGAAGAGATGATCCTCGGTGCTCTTCGTGATAAGGCTGGTATTCGTGACAGCATCCTTCGCGAAGCATCCGATGACAAGCCTGAATCACTGAAGGAAGCTCGCAAAGCCGTTGCGGAATATATCTGCGAGGCTCCTCAACAGTCTTTCGATGATATCGTCGGTAACGATGCAGCGCTCGGCTTGCTTCGCGATGCGATCGAGGCTCCCATCAAGCACAAGGCTCTCTATGAAGCCTATGGCATGAAAATGCCGAAGGGCGCTCTCCTCTCTGGGCCTCCAGGATGTGGCAAGACAATGTTCGCGAAGGCCGCTGCCTCCGAGATGAAGCGGCTGTACGGATCGACAACTGAGTTCTTGTCGATCTCTGGCAGTGAGCTCCAGTCGATGTATGTCGGCGAAACAGAGGAGCGCATCAAAGCGATCTTCACGTATGCTCGCGAATACCGCAATCATTACGGTCACCCTCTGCTCGTGTTCATGGACGAGGCCGAAGTCCTTCTGCCCGATAGGACCGGAAGAGTGCGTCGTGTCGCACCGTGGGAAGAAAGCCAAGTGGCAACCTTCCTCGCTGAAATGGACGGGATGCAAGAGTCTGGAGCGTTCGTCCTCTTGGCAACGAACCGTCCGGAGGTGATCGATCAAGCCGTCTTGCGTGATGGCCGCTGTGACTTCAAAATCGTCGTCAAACGTCCGAACAAGGAAGCTCTCCGAGTGATCCTCCAGAAGAACTTCCACGGCATACTGAAGGACGACAAGGTCTCCATAGAGGACCTCGTGTTCGCTGCGCTCGAGTCGTTCACTGATCCTCACAAGATCATCCTGGAGGCTCACGCCATCGGTATCGAAGAGGGCAAACTGAAGGACATGAAGGCGAAGGCTTTCACCCTCGAGCATATCGTATCCGGAGCAATGGCGGCGAGCGTTCCAATGCGAGCAAAACGACTTGCATTCAATCGTGACAAACTCGACGGAATACCTCGCGGCGTCACAGTGCAGGACGTTCTCCGTGCGGTCAATGACCTCTTTGATGAGAACCGCTCCTTGCAGCATGAGTTCGCTCTGAACGAGTGGAAGGCGGAGTTCCTCACCGAGGTTCAGCAACAGCAGACTTCCGAGAGGCGCTCCAATCTGAACTAGTCCGAGAAGCCCAGAGAGGAGGCCGTCAGTCTCACCTCTGGGCGCAATCGGTTCGTCAAAAATTATCTAAGGTTCTTTTCGAGGATCATCTCAATAAGAGCATGGTCCTCTTCCTTTGTCTGGTCTCTGAGGATCTCGAACTCTTCCATCAGATCATCAATCGTTTCACATGAGCCGTCGTCTGCCTTTACCACTTTGGGAAGCCAAGTCAGCATCAGGTGTTCCAACCCATACACAATGTCAAGTGGATGAGTCCATCGCCAGAACATCTGTGTCGCCATCTTGTCGGTACGATTGCGCTGGAAGTTTGTCTCGTACTGCACGATCAGCCTTAGCAAACGCCCGACTCGGTGTTTCCCCACACTCGGCCAATCTTGGAAACACTGGTTCATCAGATCGTCTTTCTGTATCAACCCCGACCAGTTGCCATCGGCTCTCAATTTGACTCGCTCGTATTCTTTCAGGAACCATCGGTATAAACGAATGCAGGTCATGACGTTGTCTGGGTCCATCAGTCTGAACAATCCCTTCTCACTGTTGTTCTTTGGTGGAATAAACATGTGACCTCGATAATGGCCTCCCACCATGCCCTCGCGGATATCGTATTTTGTTCGGTAGTACAGACGAACTCCGTCTGCTGCAATGGGTCGAGTTAACTTGATTGACATTCGAGTGCCCTTTCTGCGACGTAAGTGGAGCCAGGGAGGCGGCTGACTGACAGTATATGGCTCTGACACGACCTTGTAAACATTGGAGTTTCTCCGGTGAATGTTACTTCCTCCGCCTGTCAGTTGGTGGCACTACAGGCGGCGCAAGTTCGGAGGGCTGGCGGCATGGGGCAATTTGCGTGGGACAGTATGACATTCGCAGGTGGACCGTGGGTATGCCCAGAGGAAGGGAGGGCTGTGGCGTAAGCTGGCTAGAAGTTAGTAGTGTCAGTTATTGATTAATTAAGTAAGTGAAATAAATAGAGATAAGCTGTTGTTATTGCTTATCAATTTGGATGTCAGTCTGATCATTGGTTGACTCTACTCAATCTTGACTTGTCAGGTGCCTCCTCGCTGGGCTATAGTGACACTGCGGCTTCTGTCGTTTTCTTACTCCCCCGCGAACAGGAGAAAATCTCCCATGACCACGTCTAAATTCGCTCCCGTCCAATATCAAGGCCCCGACGGAGAATGGCGAGTCAAGATCGTCGCTCAGCGTGGGACATTCGACGAAGCCGCGAAACAACGGTTCCTGGAGGAATACGCGAAGCATGGTCGGATGGGAACATCGGCTTCCGCTGCTGGAGTTACAGGAAAGACTGTACGAGCTCATCTCGAACTCGATCCGGAGTTCGCCGAAGCCTGCCTTGAAGCCGAGGAGACCTATCGCTCTCGCCTGATCGAGCACCATCAAACTCTCGTATTCGAAGGCCAGACCAAGACCACCTACGATCGACAGGGTAACGTCGTCAGCGAGGAAAAGATCTATCCCATCCGACTCATCGAGCTGGAACTCAAGAAGCACGACGAGGGGTATCGCGACAAGCGAGAAGTGGACGTCAAAGTCTCCGGCGGTGTTCTGGTCGCTCCGGCCGATGTGACAAGCATCGACGACTGGGAAGCTCGCTACACTGGACAGACGATTGAGGGTGAAGCCCAAGAGGTAGAAGGGCAAGATTGATATGTCATCTGGACATTCTCCCGAGACCTCGGCAGCTCCTTCTCTTGGGCTCGGTTGCCTGACAAGATGCGATCGTCACATGATAAGATTCACCTGTCATCTAGACATTCTCGGCAGAGCTCCAGGTCGGTAACCGACGGAGTCCTCCGGTCTCTCGTCCGTCCTCGGTCGGTCTCGATCCGTCCTCGATCGTCCCTCTCTCGGCCTCACGTCCCTCAGAGACGTCCGTCTGTCGGTGGGTCGGTAGGTGACCACGTCTGCGACGGAACGCCTCTCGACGGAGATCTCAGACATAGGACAGCAACCCTGTCCTATCTGGTGTTGCCGATCTGCATCAGTCAGTATCAATCTGTCTCAGCAGACAGAAAGTCCTTGCAACCGATCACGGTCTGTGCTAATCGCGCGCCCGATCGCCTGCCAGAAGGGAGTCCCAAAAATAATGTGTCCAACTGAAAAATAGTGCTTGCGTTCCCCGTTGGGACATGGCATACTCAAATCACGGTACAGGCAATGACGCCCACCGCTTAACGGAGAACTCAAATGACCAAGCTCGCTTCCACTGCCAAGTCCACTGTCCGCGCTGCCAAGGCTCCCGCTGCCAAGGCTCCGGTCACCCAGTCCGCTCCCGCCGTCAAGGCTCCGGCCACTCTGGCCCCGATTGAAGTCGCCCGTCAGAACGTCGCTGCCAAGGCCGAGTCCGGCCTCGGGGTCACCCTTCACACCAATGGCAAGGCCATCAAGGGTCTGTCCTCTGAGCCAGTGGTGGCTCGCCCTCAGCGCAAGATGCTCCGGGTCATTGACTCCATCAAGGGTCATCCGGGCAAGGGCAACTGTGTCAAGCGCTTCCACCTGTACAAGGAGGGGATGACTCTCCTCCACTGCAAGGTGACCGAGGGACTGATCGTCAGCGACGTGACCTTCTTCGCTGAGCTTGGCTACCTCACCCTCCGGGAGCCGACCGACGCTGAGTATGATGCAGCGGTCAAGGCATGGGAGGCCAAGGGCAAGACCACCGAGGTCAGCACTCAGGCCGCCTGAGCAGGACACGAGGGACTCGGTCACCCGATCGGGTCCCTCCCCCCACCCCACCCCATCAACGGCCGTCGAGGGACGGCCACCGGGAGTGGTCCCGTGCCCATCA
>Ga0315901_10000087_pt1 | contig 125585 bp, 127 predicted proteins | sample LakEriMetagenome_10_FD_203761 | JGI IMG/M metagenome (GOLD analysis project Ga0315901, IMG submission 203761) | Freshwater fungal communities from buoy surface, Lake Erie, Ohio, United States - Buoy 2 MA116 | ecosystem: Environmental > Aquatic > Freshwater > Lake | place: USA: Lake Erie, Ohio... | reverse complement strand
ACGCGCTTGTACTTACCGCAATAACATTCCCAGTCACGAGTTGGTCCGAAGATCTTCTCGTCGAAGAGTCCGTCCTTTTCTGGCTTGAGTGTGCGGTAGTTGATTGTCTCTGGCTTCTTTACTTCACCAAAAGACCAATCACGAATATTTTGAGCCGATGCAAGACCGATTCTTAATTCATCAAAGAAGTTGACATCTAACATAGTTATTTATCCCTCTCTCAAACTTCTTCTACAGAACTTGGCTCAACTCGTGACAAGTTGATTCCGAGTTCTTCGGCTGCACGGAAAATTTCTTCATCGTTATCGCGCATTTCAATTGCGACACCTTCTGAAGAGAGAACTTCGACATTGAGACAGAGTGACTGCATCTCTTTGATAAGCACCTTGAATGACTCTGGGATGCCTGGCTCTGGGATGTTTTCGCCCTTAACAATTGCCTCGTAAACCTTGACGCGACCGAGGACGTCGTCAGATTTAATTGTGAGCAACTCTTGGAGTGTGTATGCAGCACCATATGCTTCAAGTGCCCACACTTCCATCTCACCAAATCGCTGACCACCGAATTGAGCCTTACCACCGAGTGGTTGCTGAGTGATCATTGAGTATGGACCAGTTGAACGTGCGTGAATCTTGTCATCGACCAAGTGGTGAAGCTTCAAGATATACATGTACCCAACTGAGATTGGAGTTGGGTATGGCTCACCGGAACGGCCATCAAATAACTTAGCCTTTCCGCTCTTGCCAATAAGTTGAACGCCATCGCGGTTAGCGAGTGTGCTTCCGAGAAGACCTGAAATTTCATCTTCAAGTGCACCGTCGAAGACTGGTGTTGCAAAACGTGTTCCTGGCTCACCTTGTTCGGCGCCGATTGCACGCATGTGCTTCTGCCATGCCTCATCTACTCCAGAAAGATCCCATCCTGTCTTTGCAACCCAACCGAGGTGCATTTCAAGAACCTGTCCAACGTTCATACGTCCTGGAACACCAAGTGGGTTCAAGACAACATCGACTGGAGTTCCATCTTCTAGGAATGGCATATCTTCAACTGGAAGAATCTTTGAGATAACACCCTTGTTACCGTGGCGACCAGCAAGCTTGTCACCATCTTGAATCTTGCGCTTCTGCGCAACGTAGACGCGAACCAATTGGTTGACACCTGCTGGAAGTTCAAAACCTTCCTCAGATTCGAAGATCTTTACGCCGATAACTTTGCCTGACTCACCGTGTGGAACCTTAAGTGAGGTATCGCGAACTTCGCGAGCCTTCTCACCAAAGATTGCACGGAGCAAGCGCTCTTCAGGAGTTAATTCGGTCTCTCCCTTAGGAGTTACCTTTCCGACCAAGATGTCGCCCGGAACTACATCGGCGCCAACGCGAATAATTCCGCGCTCATCTAGATCTGCAAGAACTTCCTCTGAAACGTTAGGAATATCGCGAGTGATCTCTTCGGCACCTAGCTTGGTGTCGCGAGCATCAACTTCGTACTCTTCAATGTGAATTGATGTAAGAACATCATCTTGTACAAGGCGCTGCGAAAGAATAATCGCATCCTCGTAGTTGTGACCTTCCCATGACATAAATGCAATGAGGAGGTTCTTTCCAAGAGCCATTTCACCGTTTTCGGTACATGGACCATCGGCAATTACTGAACCTAATTCAACTTTCTGACCAGTACTTACAACAACCTTCTGGTTATATGAAGTTCCTTGGTTAGAACGTGTGAACTTTGCAAGAGAGTATGTCTGGTAAGTGCCGTCATCTGCCATCACTGTGACTGAGTCAGCATCTACTTCTGTGACAACACCTGGCTTAGTTGCAGTTACGACATCGCCAGCATCAACTGCTGCGCGGAACTCCATGCCGGTACCGATAAGTGGAGCCTCTGCACGCATCAATGGAACTGACTGACGCATCATGTTAGAACCCATGAGTGCGCGGTTAGCATCATCATGCTCGAGGAACGGAATCATTGCTGTTGCAACAGAAACCATCTGACGAGGTGAGACGTCCATGTAATCAACTTCGTCAGCAATGATGTATTCAACTTCTCCACCACGGCGACGAACAAGTACACGTGCTTCTGCGAAGTGGTTGTCATCAGTCAAAGGCGCATTTGCCTGGGCGATGATGTGCTCATCTTCTTCATCAGCTGTGAGGTAATCAACCTGATCGGTTACGCGACCCTTAACAACCTTGCGGTAAGGAGTCTCGATAAATCCAAATGCAGTAACGCGACCATATGTTGCAAGCGAACCAATAAGACCAATGTTTGGTCCTTCAGGAGTTTCGATTGGACACATACGTCCGTAGTGAGATGGGTGAACGTCACGCACTTCAAAGCCTGCGCGATCTCGTGAGAGACCACCAGGTCCGAGCGCTGATAGACGACGCTTATGTGTAAGTCCTGACAATGGGTTTGTCTGATCCATGAACTGTGACAACTGAGAAGTTCCGAAGAACTCCTTGATCGATGCAACAACCGGACGGATGTTGATCAGCGTCTGAGGTGTAATTGCCTCAACATCTTGAGTTGTCATACGTTCACGAACAACGCGCTCCATACGTGAGAGACCGATTCGAACCTGGTTCTGAATCAATTCACCAACTGTACGTAGGCGACGGTTACCGAAGTGATCGATATCGTCCTTTTCAACGCGAACTTCACGGCCGTAATCCATCGTGAGATCACCGCGGTGCAACGCTACGAGGTAGCGAAGTGTGGCGACGATATCTGAGATGGTGAGCATGCTCTGTGAAAGTTCTAGTTCGAGACCGAGCTTCTTATTCACCTTAAAGCGTCCGACCTTGGCCAAGTCATAACGCTTACCGTTGAAGTAGAGGTTCTCAATAAGGTTCTGTGCAGCTTCCTTTGTTGGTGGCTCACCAGGACGTAGCTTGCGGTAGATATCGAGAAGAGCATCATCTTGAGTCTTAACTGAATCCTTCTCAAGGGTTTGACGCATTGATTCGAAATCACCGAACTCTTCCAGAATTTGTTCTTCTGTCCAACCAAGTGCCTTTAAGAACACTGTGACAGATTGCTTACGCTTGCGATCGATACGAACGCCAACGAAGTCTTTCTTATCAACTTCAAACTCCAACCAAGCGCCGCGGCTTGGGATGATCTTTGAAGAGAAAATATCTTTATCTGAAGTCTTTTCGATTGTACGTTCGAAGTAGACACCAGGTGAGCGAACAAGCTGTGAAACAACAACGCGCTCAGTACCGTTGATAACAAATGTTCCACGAGGAGTCATCACTGGGAAATCTCCCATGAAGACTGTCTGTGACTTGATTTCACCGGTCTCGTTATTTGTAAACTCTGCAGTGACAAAGAGTGGTTGCGCGTATGTCATATCGCGCTCTTTGCAATCTGCTATTGAATATTTAGGTGGCTCAAAGCGGTGGTCGCGGAATGAGAGCGACATTGAACCTTGGAAGTCTTCGATAGGAGAAATCTCTTCAAAGATTTCTTCGAGACCTGATTTTGATGGGAGTTCACCACGATTTGTATTTGTGGTTTCGGCAAGACGCGCGCGCCAGGCTTCGTTACCCAACAACCAATCAACACTCTCAACTTGGAGTGCGAGTAGGTTAGGTACTTCTAGCGGTTCACGAATCTTGGCAAATGAGATACGGCGTGGAGCTACTGAGTTTTTCTTCGCGGCCAAGAGATGTCCTTTCAGACAAAGTTTTTTAGTTTGTCACCATTGATAACAAACCCGGGGACGCACAACTATTAGGTCTCAGCCGCTATATGCCCTGACCATAGAAGATTTCTGCGAAGGGTCAGGATATCGCCCACCCCCCGACCATGTCCAACCGGGGTCTTATACCCCTAAATCTCTGACTTGTCATGAGAATTTGGGGGAATCTGTGGATGGCCCAGGCTCAAATGACGCGGGCATGAGTAAACCCCGAGCGAGACCACCTTCGAAATCCGCCAAGAAGGATTTCTACATTGGCCCCTCTCGGGGTTTAGACCGTTGAAATTACTTGATGGTGACCTTTGCGCCAGCTGCTTCGAGAGCTGCCTTTGCCTTGTCTACATCTTCCTTCTTGCCCTTTTCGATCAAGGTTGCAGGAGTTCCATCTACAAGATCCTTCGCTTCCTTCAAGCCGAGGCTTGAATTGATATTGCGAACTTCCTTGATGACAGCAATCTTCTGTGAGCCTGCATCTTCGAGGATAAGTGTGAACTCATCCTGTCCTGAATCTGCTGCGCCACCTGCTGCTGCGCCACCTGCTGCTGCAACTGCTACTGGAGCTGCTGCTGTGACATCGAATTCTTCTTCGAATGCCTTAACGAACTCTGAGAGTTCAACAAGTGACATTTCCTTGAACTGTGACATCAAATCTGCTTGTGAGAGCTTTGCCATTTTTTATTTTCCTTTTCTTATTCCGCTGGAGTTTCTGAGGTTTCAACCACTGCTTCTGTGGTCTCTACTTGAGCTGGAACCTCTGCCACTGCAGCGTCTGCTGTTGGCTCGGTCACTGGTGTTGCTTCAGCAACTGGAGCTGCTTCTTCAACGACGGCCTCGGCAGCAGGGGCTGCTTCAGGCACTGGAGCTGCACTAGGTGCACTTGCCTCCATCTTGATGCGAAGTGCATCGAATACGCGCGCTGCCTTAGCAAGCGAGCCCTTCATTGCACCAGCAAGCTTTGATAGAAGTACTTCGCGAGATTCAAGATCTGCAAGTTTCATTACTTCTGCTGTGCTGACAAACTTTCCTTCGTAGATTCCACCCTTGATTACAAGAAATGGATTCTCTTTCTGGAAGTTCTTGAGGTTACGCGCTGCATCAATTGCATCTCCTTTAACAAAGGCGATTGCTGATGGACCGGTAAGGAGATCATCAGAGATCTCAACGCCAGCACCCTTAGCTGCAATTTTTGTCAAAGTGTTCTTTACAACTGAGTACTTGGTATCTGCACCAAGTGAGCGTCGCAACTGCTTCATCGAAGTCACAGATAGTCCGCGATATTCGGTGAGGTATGTTGCAGTAGATGAGCGGAAATCTTCCGTCAGCTCTGCAACTGCTGCTTCTTTATCTGGGCGAGCCATTCGGTTCACCTTTCCTGTTACTTATGTTGTGACAACAGGCTTTAAATGAAAAAATCCGTGACGCGTAAGAGCGCACGGATTATCGTGAACACCTACGCGGGCTGAGATTCCTCAATTATCTGGTTCTTGCGAGCCAGACCTGCGGTCTTTGGTTATGGGTAAAGGCTAAGGGCAGGCTGCCCGAAGGGTCAAATCAGCCTTTTTTAGGCGCACGCCTGACCAGAATTGTGGAGCCGGTAATCGAGAGAACGACCGCCAAGAGAACCCCTGTGTACTGAGATGATGAAATTTCACCTTGGGCAAAGGCGAGGCTTCCGAGAACGAATGAAAACTCACCAATCTGACTGACTCCAATTCCCAAGAGCGACTTCTTAACCTTCATCTTTCCAATTCGTGCCAAGAGCATCGTTGGCAATGTTTTGAGCAACACCATTAAGAGAAGAACGAGGGCTGCAAAAGGAGCAGCCTCGATAACTGCAGATGGCTGAATCAAAGTTCCGACCACTACAAAGAAGAGCACTGCAAAGAGATCTCTAAAGGGAAGAATTGCCTTTCTGACATCTTCAGTATCTCGACTTTGGTTAATTGCAAGCCCTGCAACAAAGCCCGCAAGGGCCATTGGAATATCGAAAACAACTGTTCCAAGTGCTGCGAGAACTAGCCCAAATGAAACAGAGTAAATCAGGAACAAATCGCGATCCCAACGTACTGCCTGCAAAACTTTAGGAAGAATTTTCGAAGCAACAATTGCAATTGCGCTAAATGCAAAGAGTCCTCCGATTGCCAGAACTAGAGGTTTATCTGAACTTCCGAAGAAGGTAAGGATTACTGCTGCGGCGGCAACTCCAACTAAATCCTGGATTAGTGACCAACCTAAGAGCGCTTCTTCTGTTGATGTATCTGTTCTGCGACGAGGACTGCGAGTGATATTTACAATCACCACACTAGATGACATGGCAACCGAAAGAGAGAGAAGTAGCGCACCAAAAATTGGCACACCCAGCCAGAGAAATATCGGTGTTCCAATCAACACTCCAATGCCCATCTGAGCAGGTACACCCCAGAGAAGTGCTTTCTGTTCTCGTCCTAGCTTGCGCAGGTCTAACTCAATTCCTACCTCAAAGAGCAGTAAGACAATTCCAATATCAGCAAGCAGCGCGAGTTGATTGTTATCGGCGACAAATCCTGGAGTAAATGGTGAAACGAGCAAACCGGTTGCCAAGTAACCAATAACTGAAGGCAGCCCCAATTTTCGCGCCGCAAAACCCATTGTTGCCGCAGCACCCAATACAACGCCGATGTTGAGTACCAGCGGTGCCGTTTCAACAATTGATGCCATAGGTAAAGGATATGGCTTAAAGAATTCTCGGGCAGAAAAAAACTGGCTCCCAGCGGAGGAAAAGCAAAACCCGGCTAATCGCAGAGACTTTAACGAGCAAGTCTCAAGATAGCCGGGTATTGCTGGAAACTAATTAATTAGCTGAAGGCTCACGAACGAGGTTTGGATCAACTGCGATTCCAGGTCCCATCGTTGTTGAAACAACTGCCTTCTGTACATAGCGACCCTTTGATGAGTTTGGCTTTGCACGAAGAACTTCATCCATTGCTGCAGCATAATTTTCTGCTAGTTGATCGGCTGTGAATGAAACCTTGCCGATGATGTAGTGAAGGTTTGAGTTCTTATCGATGCGGAATTCAATCTTTCCGCCCTTGATGTCCTTAACAGCCTTTGTGACATCTGTTGTCACTGTGCCTGTCTTTGGGTTTGGCATCAAGCCACGAGTTCCAAGAACTTTACCGAGACGACCAACCTTGGCCATCAAATCTGGTGTTGCGACTACTGCATCAAAGTCCAAGCGGCCCTTTGAAACTTCATCGATCAATTCATCTCCACCGACGATATCTGCACCAGCTGCGCGAGCTTCTTCAGCGCGCTCACCATTTGCAAATACAAGTACGCGGGCAGTCTTACCGGTTCCGTGTGGAAGGTTAACTGTTGAACGGATTGCCTGATCAGCCTTCTTTGGATCAACGCCGAGAACGAGTGCAACTTCAACAGTTGAGTCGTACTTTGTTGTTGATGTCTCTTTGGCAAGTGTAACTGCCTCAAGAGGTGTGTAGAGGTGATCTTGCTTTACCTTTTCAGCTGCTGCTGAATATTTCTTTGAGCGCTTCATTTCTTCCTCTTTCGCCAACTCTTGCGAGTTGATGTAGTGGTTGTGGTCAGCGAACCAGCGAGGTTCTCCCACATCTCAAAACCGATTTGGTCTCGAGAAATCTTTAATTGTTAAGCAACTTTATGCAGAGACAGTGATTCCCATTGAACGCGCTGTTCCCGCGATGATCTTGGCTGCTGCCTCGATATCGTTTGCGTTGAGATCTTCCATCTTTGTTGTTGCGATCTCCTTGACCTGAGCCATGGTGATATTTGCAACCTTGGTCTTGTGAGGAATAGCAGAGCCCTTTTCGACTCCGGCAGCCTTCAAGATCAAACGTGATGCAGGAGGTGTCTTTGTGATGAAGGTAAATGAGCGATCCTCGTAGACAGTAATTTCTACAGGGATGATCTGACCCTTCTGGCTTTCAGTCGCAGCGTTATATGCCTTGACGAATTCCATGATGTTGACACCATGCTGACCAAGGGCAGGACCCACTGGAGGAGCAGGTGTTGCCGCTCCTGCTTGGATCTGCAGCTTGATGAATCCAGTTGCCTTTTTCTTTGGTGCCATTTTCTCTACCTTTTCCTTTTCGTCTCTTTAAATCTTCTGCACTTGGTTAAATGAAAGCTCTACTGGTGTTTCGCGTCCAAAGATGGAGACGAGAACCTTGAGTTTTGCCTGCTCTGGCATGATCTCTGAGATCGATGCTGGAAGAGTTGCAAATGGGCCGTCCATAACGGTTACTGATTCGCCTACTTCGAAATCAACAACTCTGATCTCTGGCTTATCTGATTTCTTCACTGGACGTGGTGCAAGAATCTTCTCAACTTCAGCCATGCTCAATGGGCTTGGGTGATGTGCGTTTCCAACGAATCCTGTAACACCTGGTGTATTACGAACTGCAGTCCATGATTCGTCAGTGAGATCCATACGTACAAGAACATAGCCTGGGTAGATATTTCGCTTGACCTGCTTACGCTGGCCATTCTTAATCTCCATGACTTCTTCTTCAGGAACTTCAATCTGGAAAATGTAATCTTCCATGTTGAGAGAGACGATTCGGTTGGCAAGATTGCCCTTTACCTTCTTCTCGTATCCTGCATAAGAGTGGATGACATACCAGTCACCAATGGCGGCGCGAAGTGTGCGACGGAATTCTGCATTTGGGTCGTTCTCATCTGATTCGATATCGCCATCTTCATCGCTTGCGAGCGCGAGATCATCAACGACAGCTTCAGTAGAAGCGACTGGCTCAAAAACTTCGGCAGGGGTCTCAACGGCAGGCTGGGCCAACTCATCTGCGTTAGCAGCAAGAGCTGCCTCAAATGCGTCAGGCTTTACATCTTCACTCATTGTGATCTCTTCCAACCTCTACCTAGTTACCGTTACCCGAATACCCAAAATACGATCTTGGTAAGAACCAAGTCGAAGAGGGAGACGACAGCGATAATGAACAGAACGAATACAAGGACGACTGCTGTATATGTGGTGAGTTGCTTGCGCGTAGGCCAGACAACCTTTTTGAGCTCCGAAAGAATTTGGCGATAGAAAAGTCCAACGCGCGCGAAGAGGCCAAGCTTCTCTTCCGTCGTTTCAACTGACTCTGACATCGTTCTTCCTTTTCACTCGGTACTGCACTTTCCTCTTTACTACTTACGCTTCGAACTAAAAACCTTGCAGGGCAGGAGGGACTCGAACCCCCAACCGGCCGCTTTGGAGACGGCAACTCTAGCCAATTGAGCTACTGCCCTTCGCAATGTGTAGGCATGCCAAGGCAGGGCTACAAACATCGTGAGCGTCAGAGTGTATGCCTAGAGGTGGGCTTAGGTAAAACTGAGCGTGCGCCAGGGCTGCAATACGGCAGACTTAGCCCATGAGCAGAATCTCCGCACGAATCTCAGCGATAGCCGAATCAGCCACCTTGGCAGTTGATGCCAAAGCAAAGGCCCTTAAGGCAGCTGGAAGCCCAGTTATTGGTTTCGGCGCTGGCGAACCTGACTTCCCAACACCGGCATATGTTGTTGAAGCGGCAGCGGCTGCAACAAAGGTTGTTGCAAATCATCGCTACACACCTGCAGCGGGGTTACCAGAACTTCGTACAGCTATTGTTGAAAAGACAAAGCGCGATTCACACTATGACATCACCGCTGAACAAGTGTTGGTGACTAACGGTGGAAAGCAAGCGGTCTACCAAGCATTTGCCACAATTATCGATCAGGGCGATGAAGTCTTATTGCCATCACCATATTGGACAACATATCCAGAATGCATCGCACTTGCTGGCGGTAAGGCAGTTGAGATCTTCGCTGATGAAACTCAGAACTATTTAGTCACAGTGGAGCAACTTGAGGCAGCGCGTACACCAAAGACAAAAGCGCTTCTCTTCTGTTCGCCATCAAATCCAACAGGTTCTGTCTACACACCAGAGCAAGCCAAGGCAATTGGTGAATGGGCGCTCGCTCATGGCATCTGGGTTGTCACCGACGAGATTTATGAACACCTCTTGTATGACGGTGCAACTGCGCCATCTCTACCAGTGCTTGTTCCCGGGCTAGCAGATACGTGCATCATTATTAATGGTGTTGCTAAAACGTATGCAATGACCGGATGGCGCGTCGGCTGGATGATCGGACCTAAGGATGTCATCAAGGCTGCGACAAATCTGCAATCACATTTAACTTCAAATGTTTCAAATGTTTCACAACGCGCGGCGATAGCCGCTCTCACTGGAGATCTCACTGCAGTCCACGAAATGGGTGTGGCATTTAACCGTCGTCGTAAACTCATCGTTGATTTAATCAATGAGATTCCTGGTTTTGAATGCCCTACTCCACAAGGTGCTTTCTATGTCTACCCATCCGTAAAGGGCGTACTTGGAAAAACTCTTCGTGGGAAGACTCCTCAGACATCTGCCGAACTCGCAACACTTATCCTTGAAGAGGTTGAAGTTGCAGCGGTTCCTGGTGAAGCATTTGGTCCATCTGGCTATCTTCGCTTTTCATATGCGACAAGTGATGAAGATATTGTCGAAGGAATCGGCCGTATCAAAAAGCTTCTTACAGAAGGCTAAGCCCCACCAGATTTACCTCTGGCTCTAGCTTGATTGCAAACTTCTCATAGACCTTTGCTTGCGCGCTCTTTGCCAGCTCAATTAAATCTGTCGCTGTCGCATCCCCCGCATTTGTTAGCGCAAGTACATGCTTAGTTGAAATTCTGGCTCCACCAACTTCGTCACCTTTATGCATTCCAGCATTTTCAATCAACCACGCTGCAGAAATCTTTACACGGCCATCGATCAGTGGCCACTTTGGGGCCGCATCTGGCAGAGCATCTGCTGCTTGCTGGGAAATTACTGGGTTGGTAAAGAAAGAGCCCGCAGACCATGAATCGCTATCGTTTGGATCGAGCAACATTCCTTTACTGGCGCGAAGTTCAAGAACAGCTTGGCGAACTGTCTGCACTGGAGCCTTATCACCCATCTGAACATCAAGCTTTTTAGCAAGCTCTAAATATGTAATCGGATCACTTGAATCACCGATTCGAATCTGGAATTGAACATCGAGAATAATGAATTGGCCGGGGTTTCTCTTAAACAATGAAGAGCGATACTCAAATTCGCACTCACTATTTGTGAAAGTTTTAACTGCCTTTGCCTTGCGATCATAGGTGCGAACCCGAGTAATGAATTCAGCGACTTCATGACCGTATGCGCCAATATTTTGAATTGGGGCGGCTCCGATGGTTCCGGGAATTCCGCTTAAGGTTTCAAGTCCAGCAAAACCACGTTCAATCGTGAGAGCGACAAAATCATCCCAATTTTCACCGGCACCTATTGTGAGAGTAGCGCCACTGCAAGCATCCACTTCGGCAACGAGTGAATTATTTGTAATATGAATAACAGTGCCCTCAAAGCCGGCATCAGATATCAGAACGTTGGTTCCGCCACCCAAAATGAGTACGGGTGAATCTCCCGCAGCGATAAGGGCAGCGATGATCTCTTCTTCGTTATGCGCTTCAACAAAGTTTTTAGCAGGACCGCCTACTCGCAAGGATGTGAAATCGCGTAGATCGGTCATGGGTAAAGGCTACCTGCGAGGCGAGAGAATTGCCTCTTTGTCACGGAAGCGCTCAAGAATTCGATCGTAATTCTTCTTCGATTGTAATTCCCGATACTCAGGATCAACATCGTGATACCCGTGATGGCGATCCTGTTCCAAAGGTAGATCCATCTGCAACAAGTGAGCGCCCGCATGCTTAAGCCGCAATGAGAATTCAATATCTGCATTTCGATAGTAGATGGCACGATTACTAAATCCTTCTGCCGAAATCGCTCCCTCTCGATCAACTGCGATGAAGTAGCTAAAGAGCACATCAACATCACCGATACCTTTATCGTCAACACTTCGCCATTGATCATCAAGGTTAATCAGGCCGCCCTTCCAACCAGCAGCAATGTATTTTTCTTGGCCAAGAACTTCGAGTACGGGAGTTATCGCATCTCCTGTAAACCGTGTGGATGGATCCATCACGACAACAAACTTGGTAGCCACGTTCTTTAGGAGCGCATTTGCACATTCACCCCAGCCGAACTTTTCGCTAAGAACCACAATTTTTGTCTGGGCATCAAGCTGATTTACTAAAGCGCCAGGGTCCCCCAGAACAAGAAGGACTATAGGAACTTGAGAGAACTTCTTTATGGATAGAACAGTCTCAACACAATCATCGATAAATCCATCAACAATCATGGTAAGAGCAATAGGTGCATTCGCTAACGCGATCGGGCGAATATCTCGTGGTGAGGCAAAGACTGGATAACGCTCTTTCTCGCGAAGTTCAAAGCCTGCCGCAACATCTACTACTTCAAATCCAGCAGCTGCAATTTCATCACGCAAGAGATCAGAGCGTGCCCAATCTTTTGCAGCACGTGCTGCCATTCGCTCTTGTGCTAAAGCGACAATGTGATCAGGAGCGCTCATGCTGAGACAACTGCTTTTGCCATTCCCAACACCTTGATTCCAGCAGATGTTGCGGTGAGATCTAGAGTGATCGACTTTTCATCAACTGCGCTCACGGTTGCAGTTACGGTGAGATCAACATCAGTATCTGCAGGCACAATGACGGGCTTAATAAAGCGAGCGCCGAAATGCTGCACCTTTGCAGATCCGCCGGCCCAATCGGTGACGAATTTTCCAACAAGTGCCATCGTTAACATGCCGTGTGCAATCACGTTAGGTAGCCCTACTGATATTGCAAACTCTTCATTTTGATGAATCGGGTTCTGATCGCCACTTGCATCGGCGTATGCCTTCAGGGTTGCGCGATTAACGGTAAAGATCCGCTCAGGGATTGTTGTTCCCACTTCGGTCATGCGCGCACCACCAAAGTCGACCATGAAGAGAGCGCGATCTCTGACCCAGATTTAAGGTCAGATCGAACGGTGACAATCTCATTTCCTGCCGCTACGCGATACGTTTCAATTGTTGATGAGCAGGTAAATGTGTCGCCTGCTTTAATCGGGGAAAAGATTTCAAATTTCTGGTCGCCATGTACAACTCGAGTCCAATCAAGACCAATAGATGGGTCTGACAAAATGGATTGCGATTGCTCGAGGCTAATGCGAATTGAAAATGTCGGTGGAGCGATGCTGGTATTTGGTTCGCCAATGACGGCAGCAAATGCATCTATCTCAGCTTGTGTGACTGTAACGCTACCCGCACCTTCAAAGGTACGCCCGACTGAATCGGGATTGAGCATTAGCGGGTTTCGCGGTGAAGAGTTGAAGCCTTGCAACGTGGACAGAACTTCTTAAGTTCCATGCGGTCTGGATCGTTGCGGCGGTTCTTCTTGGTGATGTAGTTACGCTCTTTGCAATCAACGCATGCCATGGTGATCTTTGGACGTACGTCCGCGCTCTTGCTTGCCATGGTGTTACTCCTTCTACATCGGATCTGAGGTGCCTAGGTTACCCATAGCACCCCATTTGGGTGAAATTGGTGCGTAAAGAATTGGTAGCGGAGGCGGGATTTGAACCCACGACACAGCGATTATGAGCCGCTTGCTCTACCAAGCTGAGCTACCCCGCCAAATCTATTTATGAAGTTGTGTTCTTGCGAGCCCCCCACCGGAATCGAACCGGTGACCTTTTCCTTACCATGGAAACGCTCTACCGACTGAGCTAGGGGGGCAGAAGGTAGAGACGTGAGTGTACGCGAGGAGATCGAAAGTAAAAAATCGCAAAAGGTCAGCGGCTGGGATCAAGCGTGATTTTCCCAGTAGATCCTCGTGATCTCATCTGCTGATGAGCCTCGATCGCTTGGCTCAATCCAAAGCGTGATCCAATCACGGGCCGCAGAGTCCCGGCAGCGATTAATTCAAAGAGCTCTGTGATCACATCATGAAATAACTCTTTCTTTCCAAAGCAATGTGCCAACCAAAACCCGCTGACAGTTTTTGTGCCAGCCATTAACGCACCAGGTGCCACAGAAGTTGGCGCAACTCGCGATGCCATTCCATATGTAATCAAGCGACCAAAGTGGGCCAATGACTCAAGGCTCTTATCAAAAGTTGGCCCGCCCACCATTTCAAGAATGACATCAACTTTCTTGCCACCATTTGCTGCAATGATCGCACTCTTAAGATCTGGATCATTAGCATCAATTGCAACATCTGCACCAAGTGAAAGTGCAAGATCACGTTTTTCTTGTGTTGATGCCACTGCGATTACCTTTGCACCCCACATCTTTGCCAATTGAATTGCGATCACACCCACACCACCTGCTGCGGCATGAACGACAACACTCTCCCCCGGCTTTTGATGTGCCATTGTTTTTAGGACGTGCCATGCAGTTGATCCCTGCACCAACATAGTGAGTGCATCTTCATCACTCACAGCATCTGGAATCTTTATCATCGCAGCTTTATGCGCAGTCGCTTTCTGTGCATATCCACCGGATGAAACCAGCGCTAATACCCGAGTTCCATCTGGCGTACGCCCCACAACTTCTATGCCTGGAATGAGCGGAAGTATTTGCTGAGAAAGGTAACTATTTTCAACTTGATGGGTATCTGCGTAATTGATGCCGATACTTAACACATCCAGTAAAATTTCATCAGGGCCAGGAGTTGGAATTTCAAGATCAATCAGCGCCATCTTCTCTGGGCCACCGAATTCGGTAATTTGAATTGCTTTCATCATGGCAATGCGCTCCTGACGGCTAGTTAAAGGCCCCACCTAGTACGATGGCGATATGAGCAAAGTTATCACTAGCGATAATGAAATAGCGGAGTTGCTATCCAAGACAAAGCGCGTGGCTGTCGTTGGTATTTCAGATAAAGATGACCGACCAAGTAACGGTGTCAGCAGATGGCTTCTCGCCCACTCTCACCTTGATCTCTACTTTGTTAACCCAGCACTCACTACTGTGTTGGGCAAGCCTTGCTATCCATCTCTTCGAGATATTCCAGTCGATATCGATATGGTCGATATCTTCCGTAAAGTTAGCGACATTCCTGCTGTGGTTGATGAAGCAATTGAAATCGGTGCATCATCTATTTGGATTCAGCTGGGGCTTGTCGATGATGCAAGTGCAGCGCGCGCAGTCGATGCCGGTCTTGACGTTGTTATGGATCTTTGTATCAAGGTCGAGTACGACCGATTAAAGAGTGTTATTTCTCCTCAAGAATGAGCGAGACCGAATTGATGCACCAACGCTGATCTGTCGGCACGTCATACCCTTCACCCTCAAAGACATGGCCAAGGTGTGAGTCACAGTTGGCACAACGAACCTCAGTGCGAATACGTGGTGCCAGTGATCTATCTTCAATTAACTTCACTGCATCATCTGCAGTCGGTGCATAAAATGATGGCCAACCGCAACCAGAGTGAAACTTTGTCTCGCTCTTAAAGAGCTCTGAATTACATGCCTTGCAGCGATAACTTCCGACTTTGTCGGTATCGGTGTATTCGCCAGTAAAAGGACGTTCTGTCGCGCCATTGCGCAAGACCTCATATGACAAAGGATCTAGCCGTGCCTTGAGTTCATCTTCGTTAATTGCGCTCATGAGATCAATATTACTGTGGTGCTGACTTTAAAGTCGTCCAGCTTCATGTACGCGCTTAAGAAATTCCTTGGTCTTCGGATGAGTTGGGTTGCGCAGAACTTCGTCAGGAGTGCCTCGCTCAAGAATCAGCCCAGATTCAAGGAAACAGACTTGATCGGCAACCTGAGTAGCAAAGCCCATCTCATGTGTTGCAAGAACCATAGTCATTCCATCAGATTTGAGGTCGCGGACAATGCTTAATACTTCGTTAACCAAGACGGGGTCAAGTGCTGATGTGACTTCATCAAGCAAGAGAAGTCGTGGATTCACGGCGATCGAACGAATAATGGCGGCGCGTTGTTGCTGTCCCCCGCTGAGGCGATCAGGATATTCATCTGCCTTTTCAAGAAGATCAAAGCGCTTGAGTAACCCATCTGCAAGTTCATTTGCTTCATCACGACTCTTTCGCTGCACCTTGATCGGTGCCAGCGTGATGTTCTCTCTAATTGTCATATTTGGAAAGAGGTTAAATGATTGAAAAACGATGCCGAGCTTTCGGCGAATCAGATCAACATCGATTGCCGGATCACTGATCTCTTCACCATCCAGAAGAATAAGTCCATCATCAATAGGCTCAAGTAAATTGATGCAGCGCAATAAGGTGGACTTTCCAGAGCCTGATGCACCAATAAGCACAGTCGCAGTGTGTTCAGGAACAACCAAATTCACATCATGGAGAACAAGGTTCTGATCAAAAGATTTGCGAAGATCAACTAATTCTAGAACTGGGGTACTCATGCCAGACCATCCGAATTCTGCTTCTCTGATCGCAAGCGGATTTGGCGATCAATGAATCGGGTAAGCGGAATTGTTATCAGTAGGAAAAGGATCGCTGCCACAACATATGGCGTGTAGTTAAATGTTCGGCTGGCGTTGATCTGCGCCGCTCGCACCGCGTCGGTAACGCCCAAAATTGAGACAAGACCGGTGTCTTTAAGCAGCGAGACAAAATCATTAAGTAGTGGTGGGATTACTCGGCGAATCGCTTGTGGCAAGACCACATATCGCATCGTCTGACGCGAAGTCAGACCTAATGATCGCGCAGCAGCTCGCTGTGATTGATGAACAGACAAGATTCCGCTGCGGATTACTTCAGCGACATAGGCTGAGTAAGTAAGCACAACAGCGATAGTTCCAAGAACAATCACGTTATTTGTAAGACCCTGAATACGTAGGGCAGGAACTCCAAATCCGACGAGCAAGATAATCAAGATCAGCGGAGCACCGCGGAAAATATCAATGTAAGCCGTTGCGATAAATCTAAAGGGTGTTAACGCTGGTGACTTCGTAGTTTTCAGCAGCGCAAGGGCGAGAGCGATGATTCCAATTGCAACACCGCCAATGAGCGTCAATTGAATATTGACGACAAGGCCACGAATAACTGTGGGAAATACTTCTCTGCCATAGTCCAGATCAAAGAAGGTGGCCTTTACAGAATCCCACCCAGGCGATGTGAGAAGAATTGCTGAGAATGTTCCAAGGACTAGCACCGTTGAAATCAGTGCAATTACTCTTTTGCGAGCCTGTAAATTCTTGCGATAGCTCTCTCTTTCGCGTTCACGCGCGCTCGGTGACCATGGCGTTGTATTACTCACCATGGCCACCGAGTGCGAATGAATTCACTGCTTAATCTGTAACGCTTATGGCTTCAATACTGGTGAACCGGTATTGGTTGCAAGCCATGTATCTGTGATGCTAGCAAGAGTTCCATCTGCTGTGATGGCATCTACTGCGCCAGATACACATGATGTCAACGGGCTTCCCTTTGTGAGAAGAAGTCCGAATTGATCACCTGAACCACTTGGAGCAAGTTGTCCAACAATGATTCCGTTCTCAACTTCAACACCTGAAAGATAGAAGGCTGTTGGTAGATCTACAACGAGACCATCAATCTGCTTATTCTTAAGTGCTGATACACCTGCTGCATTGTCGTTGAACACGCTTGCCTTAAGGCCAAGCTGGTTCTCGATTGCATCAAGTGAGGTTGTACCTACAGCAGCGCCAAGCTTTGCACCCGCGAGTTCAGCAATTGATGACTTTCCATCAATCTTGCTTCCCTTAAACGAAACGATTGCTTGTGGTGCTGTGTAGTAAGGAGATGAGAAATCAACTGCAGCCTTGCGCTCTTCTGTAATAGAGAACTGTTGCAAGTTAAAGTCGAAGTTCTTCTCGCCTGGAGTTACAGCGCTATCGAATGTTGTGCGAACCCACTTGACCTCATCCTTTGAGAATCCAAGTTGAGTTGCAACAGCGTAAGCAACAGCTGCTTCGAATCCTTCTCCAGATTCTGGAGCATCATCAATCACCCATGGGTAGTAGGCAGGCTCTCCAGTTGCGATGGTAAGAACGCCATCTGCGACAGTTGCAAGATCTGCTTTTTCACATGAAGCTGATGCGCTCTCCGTTGAGTCGCTACTTGAACACGCTGAAATTCCGAATGCAAATGCAACGGTCAACGCAATTACTAATCCGTTACGAATTTTCATACTGAGCCTTTCCTAGAGGGGTAATACCTCGCAAAGGCTAATAACGACCCTGAGCCCTGTCTAGTTGCGAGCCGATCGCATTACATAGTGAGATGCGTACCCGCGTGTTCAGCGAAGTACACTTGCTCCTCAACGCTCAATCACGAATGCGCCTGTAGGGAGAGCAACGCTTTTATGCCGATCATCGCCCATCTTCATACCGAAGATATTGCTAGGCCCGCACTCGTCCTTGTGCATGGCTTGGGTTCGGCCGGCACAATCTGGAAGAGTCTCATCCCACAACTGACAAAGCATTTCAGTGTCTATGCCGTTGATCTGCCGGGACACGGGGTTGCAGATTTTCATCCTGAAGAAAAATTTGATCCAAAATCACTAGCTCACGCCATCGTTACCGAACTCGAAAACACCCATGGTGTTGAGCAGATGCATGTTGCAGGAAATTCATTAGGTGGATGGATAGCACTTGAAATGGGCGCTGTTGCACCAGAGAAGGTAAAGAGTATTACAGCCCTTGCACCTGCTGGCCTTTGGCATGAACCACCTAAGCATTGGTATCCACCAAGTATTGATGCTCGCATTCTCGCCAAGATATCTCGCCACTTTATGACTCTGGCTTATCGAATCGCACCGCTTAAAGCAATCGGATACAAAAAAATTACCCACCTATGGCGAGAGCTCAGCTTTGAAGCATGTCGTGACTCAGTTGTAGCGATGGCGCACTCGCGTGGGTACATGCCAATGTGGAATGGTGCGCGAGGCCGAAAGTTTGAATCCGAAATTCCTGCCCATATCAATACATCAATAATCTTCGGTGATTACGATTTAATGCTTCCAGAAGATGTTGCGCAAGAAAAGACAGTTGCCCCCGCGCACTCAAATTGGATTGTTGTCGAAAATTGCGCCCACGTGATTATGTGGAATTACCCAGATCTCACCGTTGATTTCATTAGGAGAACTGCTGAGCGGTCTCGCTAGTCGTACTGGTGGCTAGGCGTGCGGATTCAAACCTTCGAAAGTATGGGGATTTACGGTCCCCTCCCATTGGCCGCTCGGGCGAGCCGCCGAGGACGATTTGCGGTGTTGATTAAGTTGAATCGAAGGAAGAGCCACGCCTGACTCTTCCGCAAATGCTCAGGCGCATCTATTCTCAGAACGTGCGGGTTTGTATTTCTCGACTAATGCAGACTTTGTACAGAAAACTACAACGCATGTAATTGAACAACTAGCTGAACACAAATAAATCCATCCACTAAAGAGAGAGAATACAATGGCAGGTTCACCTAAGCTAAAAAAGAACTTCATAGCTTCACTTTTTGACTTTAAGCTTGAACATCTTGTTTCGTTAAAATTTCTGAAATTTATCTACTTTATTTTCACTGTTGGAGTCACTTTAGTTGCAGGAATTGGCCTGTTCTGGTGCTTGCTGTCATTAAAAGATCGCTTCTATTTATTTCCTCTAATCACAATTGGATATCTTCTAACCTTAATTTCATTTCGAATTTGGATTGAGTTAATCTCCTCGCTTCTTCAAATTGCTCGAAATACTCATGAATTGGTTGTAATTTCGAAATTTGTCGCTAAGAATGATTAGTCATGGCAGAAGATAACTCCTTTGCAGATAAAGCTGTAGAGCTACTTCTTCGCTCGCTAAGAACAATTTTTAACGAGCGTGTTGTACTAGCCGTAGAGAAATTAATAGTACAAACGAGAGAGAGTTTTGTAGGTCAAGAAGAACTCCTAGAGCCAACAGCGATTGTCGCAAGTGATAGAGAGATTAATACTAGTTCCACTCTGCCTTGGATGCTGAGTAATGAAGAAAAAGCTAAAATGGATTTCACTTCTATTGATTTTGCTTCTCAAAATTCCTTAGGTGTTGGCTCAGCGGAATCGGAAGATGTCGATATTGAAGCAATGATAAATAAATCAAAGACAGCCCTGAATTTTCTTCGAGAGCAAGTTCGCGTTCAGAGCACCAATTTGAATTCATTTGCCAAGGCTAAGAAGGATGAACTAGAACAAGAAAGAAAAGAGAGAGCAATCGAGAAGGACAGGCTTCGCGAGGAAGCTTTACTTGCAAAATCTCTTGAAGAGGCAGCAAAAAAGAGTGAGGAAATTCCTGTCGAGTTGGTGGAGAGCGTTGAAGAGCCTGAAATCATCATCCCGGAGAAGCCAATAGAGATTGCAATAGAGGTTCCCATCGAGCCTGAGGTTATCCAAGTAGCACCCTCCAGCGAAGTTGCGCTCACCAATGAGCCACCGAAGCCACCGAAGCCACCGAAGCCACCGAAGCCACCGAAGCCACCGAAGCCACCGAAGCCACCGAAGCCACCGAAGCCACCGAAGCCACCGAAGGTCAAACACCCTTACTCCGCTAGTGCAAAGCGGAAGGCAGGACTAATAGTCGTTGCTGCTGTTATCGCAACCGTTTTCTTTGCCTTGTTGCCGCAGATTAAAAGTGGATTTAGCGGTGGCGAAGATTCTATTTCATCCGCACAGGAGACAACACCAACGCCTTCTACAGCACAGGTAGAAACTTTTTCCCCAACACCATCACCAACACCATCACCAACACAGGTAGAAACTTCTTCCCCAACACCAGCACCAACACCAACTAAAACGCCTTCAGCTTCCCCAACACCAACAAAGGCAAAAGTTGTAAACAGTGGTCTACTCACAGATAGTGCGCGTAGAGCAGTGGTTGCATCTCTGGAGGAGTGTGCGCTTTCAACTATGTACTCACCTCCGGGGTGTCCATTTGAAGAGACCCAGTTTCTCAGAGGCACCAGCATGTATTGGACTCTTTCGGGAGTACCTAAGATCACGTTGGTCTCAAGCAAAGCAAAAGTTCTAACCTTGCTCGTTTCAGGAAAAGCTGTTGCGCATGTGTCCTACGGGGAAACAAGACTTATAGAGAAGGATCGTCCCTATTCTCGTACAGCAATCGCAACACCCTCAGGCACTACCTACATCATCAAGTGGAAATAAGAAAAAGGAAAGCTAGGACTTGTTATGCCCTGAGAGTGAAGTTCTGACTTTAAACGACAACTCAAAACCGAATACTGGTGGCGGGTGAAGGATTTGAACCTTCGAAGGCAGAGCCGGGGGATTTACAGTCCCCTCCCATTGGCCGCTCGGGCAACCCGCCATGTGTTAAACATGAGGAAAATTACTTTTCCTAGCCGTGTAGTGCTGGCGTATCGTAACAAAGAGGCGGGGCTGAGACCAATTCCCAATCTGGGCTCTCACCCGTAGAATCACGCAATGAGCGCAAATATCGACTGGGATTCAATCCACAACCTTGCTAAAGATGCAATGAAAAAAGCATATGCCCCTTACTCCAAATTTCCGGTGGGTGTAGCAGCCCTCGTTGATGATGGTCGTTTGATTAGCGGTGCAAATGTTGAGAATGCTAGCTACGGAATTGGGTTGTGTGCAGAGTGTTCACTCGTAAGCGCACTGACCATGTCCGGCGGTGGGCGTCTTGTTGCAATTGTCTGTGTTGATGCCAATGGAAACTTCTTGGCACCATGCGGTCGCTGCCGTCAATTGATCTTTGAACACGGTGGCAACGAAGCACTTCTGATGACACCAGATGGTCCACAAAAGATGAGCGCAATGTTGCCATGGGCATTTGGACCAGAAGATCTCAAGTAAATGACCCTTCTTCTTAGTACTGATGTCATTGCCCGCGCCCCAAAAGTTTTACTGCACGATCACTTAGATGGCGGACTACGCCCGCAGACGATGATTGATCATGCGCTGGCCAGTGGATATACAAAGCTTCCGAGTTATGACCCGATTGAACTTGGTACATGGTTTGTGAACGCCTGTAGCTCTGGAACACTTGAGCTTTACCTAGAAACTTTTGAACATACGATCTCTGTGATGCAGACACGAGAAGAGATTATTCGTATCGCCCGTGAATGCGTTCTTGATTTGGCTGCAGATGGCGTCGTCTACGCAGAGGTTCGTGGTGCACCTGAACTCTTTACCCGTAAAGGTTTAACAATCGATGATGTCATCGAAGCAACGGTTGAAGGTCATAAGCAAGGAATGGCAGAGGCTAAGGCAGCTGGGCGAACAATTCGTGTTGAGGCTCTTTTATGTGCGCTGCGCCAAAACAACGTCAGCGATGAGGTTGCGACCAAGGTTGTGAAATATAAAGGTCGCGGCGTAGTTGGCTTTGATATCGCGGGCCCTGAAGCAGGATTTCCTCCAACAGATCACATCAAAGCATTTGATTACTTACGTGCCAATGGCGCTCACTTTACGATCCATGCGGGTGAGGCATTTGGCGTTGAATCTATTGAACTTGCAGTGCGTGGCTGTCACGCCGAACGTATTGGCCACGGTATTCGATTGATTGACGATATTGATTTCTCTTCCGGTGTCCCTGTCTTGGGTTCACTGGCTCAGGAAATCCTTGATCGCCAGATCTGTCTCGAGATGGCGCCGACATCAAATCTTCAGACAGGTGGGGCCGCCTCCTATGAGACCCATCAAATCGGAGTCATGAAGAAACTCGGATTTAACGTCACGATTAATACTGATAACCGTTTAATGAGTGCAACATCAATGATTCGTGAAATTACTGAAATCTCTCGTGGGTATAGCTGGACGATCGATGATCTCCATGATGTGGCACGCAATGGAATCATGAGCGCCTTTATCTCAGATGAAGAGAAACATGATATTTACAATAATCAGATTAAGCCTATCTTCACCGAGTTAGGTGCAAAGTGATTGATTTCAAAAACGCTGACGTTATCGAGAACCCTTATCCAGCGTTAAAGGAATTACGTTCGTTCGGCAAGCCAATCTGGCATGAAGAGCTGCAGATGTTCTTAGCGGCAAAACATCGCGATGCCAATGATGTGCTGCGAAATAAATCCCTTGGTCGCATCTTTGTGCCAAAGACACCAGAGACTGAGTGGTTCGAATTTAACTATCTTCATGCAGATTCAATTTTAGATAGTGAGCCACCCAAGCACACGCGTTTGCGATCTCTCGTTGCTAAGGCTTTCAATCGCCATCGCATTGAGGCGTTGCGTCCAGATATTCAACGCCTGACTCATCAACTACTTGATTCGATTGAAGCCAAAGGTGGCGAGTTCGACATCATCGCCGATTATGCAGAACCACTGCCCGTTAAAGTGATTGCGGCGCTGCTCGGCTTTCCCGATAGCGATGAACACTTGCTCCGCCCATGGTCACAGTCAATTGTGAAGATGTATGAAGTGAACCCATCCCAAGCGCATAAAGATGAAGCTAAGAAGGCGGCGAAAGAGTTTGCTGATTATGTACATGGACTTATGCTGGAACGATTGAAAAATCCAACCGCAGATTTGATTACAGAGCTTGCTCAGGTAAGTGAATCAGGTGAAAAACTTTCGACCCAGGAACTCATTGCAACATGCATCCTTCTTCTTAACGCAGGTCACGAAGCCAGTGTGAACGGCTTTGGAAATGGAATTGTTGCAGCCTTTAACCATCCTGATCAGTGGAAGTTGCTGCAGAGCCAGCCAGATGCAATCGCAGATACAGCCATTGAAGAATTCTTGCGCTTTGATGCTCCCCTTCACTTCTTTGATCGCACTGCAACTGCCGATACTGAAATTGGTGGTGTTGAGATTAAGCAAGGCCAGAAGATTGTCTCTCTATTGGGTTCGGCCAACCGAGACGAAGATGTATTTGAGAACAGTGATCGTATGGATCTCACGCGTGATCCAAATCCACATATTGGCTTTGGGGCAGGCATTCACTTCTGTCTGGGCGCACCCCTTGCCCGACTGGAGATGTCGATCTCGCTCCCAGAACTCTTTAAGCGCTTTCCCGCACTTGAATTAACTACAACTCCAGTTCGTCGTCCGACGTTCTCTCTACGAGGCTATGAATCTGTCATGGCGAAAGCGAAGTGAAAACCATGAAGAAGAACCTGATCCTTGATGTTGATACCGGAATTGATGATGCATTTGCACTCTTGTTTGCAGTGCGCCATCCTGAAATCAATCTCTTAGGCGTTACCTGTGTTGATGGAAATACCAATCTCAAGCAGGTAATCATCAACACACTCAAGGTTCTAGATGCAGCAGGTGCTGCAAATATTCCTGTTGCTAAAGGTGCTACTCGACCACTTATTGAAGAGCCTCGTTATGCCGAATACATCCACGGTAGCGATGGGCTGGGCGATTTAGGAACACCCTTGTCAACGCGTGCGCTAGATCCACGCCCTGCAGTTGAACTTATTCGTGACCTTGTTGAAGGAACAGAAGGCCCTGTGACTTTCGTTCCGCTAGGCCCACTTACAAATATCGCGCTTTTCTTACGTTCATATCCAGAGACTGCTGCAAAACTAGAACGAATTGTCTTAATGGGTGGATCAGCTTCTTCTGGAAATGCCACACCTGCTGCAGAATTTAACGTCTGGCATGATCCAGAAGCGGCAGCAATTGTCTTTAGCAGCGGCGTTCCGATCACAATGTATGGCCTTGATGTCTTTATGGAGCCACGAGTGAGTGCGGCGCAAGCTGCTGCACTTATTGCTGAAGGTGCAGAGTGTTCAACATTTGCTGGACGCTTGATCGAACACTTCATCAAGCAGGTGGGCCACGATGTGACACTCGGTGATTACGGCGCAGTGGCAACTGCGATTCGTCCAGAACTTTCAACCTACGATCACTTTAAAATCGTTGTGGATACCAGTTTCGGTCCAAGTCGCGGACAGACCTTATGTGATCGCCGTGAGTGGAAAGATGAAGAGCCAGAGTCAACTCATGCAAAGGCACCGCTAGTACAGGTTGCAATGAAGGTTGATGTTCCAGCCATGATCTCGCTATGGCTGGAGACAATTTCTACTAAGCGTTAAACCCCGATTGGGTGCCAGACAGTTTTATTCTCCATAAAGGAGAGAACTCTCTGCGGGCTCTTCGCTTCTTTAAATCTAAAGATTCGCTTGAGGTTATCCGCTCCTGCAATCCGTAGATCTTTCTCTTGCGCAGTTGATAATCCGCTGGCATCAATACCATCGATATCCATATGAGAGCCAGCCCAAGGAGCAAGTTCGGCGCAAGAGCCGGTAAGAATATTGACGACTCCCCCAGGAAGATCACTCGTTCCAAGTGCTTCACTCAACGTAATTGCACTCAAGGGATACTTTTCCCTAGCAATCACAATCGCTGTATTTCCACCAGCGAGAACTGGAGCAAGTGATTGCACAAGTCCAAGAAGTGATGGCTTTGATGGAGCAAAGACTGTGACCACGCCAAGTGATTCAGGGATAGTGAAGTTATAGAACGAGCCAGAAACAGCATTAGTTGAGCCGTAAATTGAACCGATCTTGTCACACCAACCTGAGTACCAGACCCAGAGATCGATCGCTTCTTCCACCTGCTTCTTAGCCGCAGATGGTGTCACTCCTTCGAGTGCAACAATCTCATCAACAAATTGCGCAGTGCGACCTTCCATCATCTCCGCAATACGATACAAAATTTGTCCACGGTTAAATGCTGTTGCACCTGACCACCCACCGTGAGCGCTACGCGCTGCAACAACTGCATCGCGAAGGTCTTTACGTGAAGCAAGGGATGGATTAGCAATGAAGTTTCCCTTAGCGTCTTTAACTTCATATGTGCGACCTGACTCGCTCCGTGGGAAGGCTCCCCCGATAAAGAGTTTGTAGGTCTTCTTTACATCAATGCGAGAATTTGAATTCGACATTACTTTGCTCCCTTCAAATATGCAGCAAGTCCATGACGCCCGCCTTCACGGCCCCAGCCCGATTCTTTATAACCCCCAAATGGGCTTGCTGGATCAAATTTATTAAAGGTATTAGCCCAGATGACTCCAGCCTTGAGATGCTTAGCAGTCCACAAGATTCGAGATCCCTTATCTGTCCAGACACCGGCTGATAATCCAAATGGTGTGTTGTTAGCTTTTTCGATCGCTTCTTGTGGGGTTCTAAATGAGATCACTGAGAGAACTGGCCCAAAGATCTCTTCGCGTGCAATGCGGTGTGCTTGTGTAACGCCAGTGAAAAATGTTGGTGGATACCAGAATCCTTTTGCAGGGATTGTGCATGCGGCAGAGAAACGCTCAGCGCCTTCAGTATCGCCAGAGAGTGCAAGTTCGGTAATTTTCTCAAGCTGCTCACGCGAGTTGATAGCCCCAATATCAGTGTTCTTATCTAGCGGATCACCTAGGCGAATCTGCGACATACGACGCTTGAGTTTTTCAAGCAACTCATCCTGAATATTCTCTTGCACAAGAAGTCGTGATCCAGCACAGCAGACATGACCTTGATTAAAGAAGATGCCGTTGATGATTCCTTCGACAGTTTCATCGATAGGGGCATCTTCAAAGACGATATTTGCGCCCTTACCGCCTAGTTCAAGGGTTAAACCCTTGCCTGTGCCAGCAACTGAGCGCGCAATCAATTTGCCGACATCGGTAGAGCCGGTGAATGCAATTTTGTTAATTCCTGGATGGTTAACGATCGCTGCACCTGTTGCACCATCTCCAGTGACGATGTTTACAACACCTGCTGGAAGTTCTGCCTGCTGACAAACTTGAGCAAATAAAAGTGCGGTCAACGGTGTTGTTTCTGCTGGCTTTAAAACGACGGTATTTCCTGTTGCAAGTGCTGGTGCAACTTTCCAAGCAAGCATCAAGAGTGGGAAGTTCCACGGAATGATCTGTCCAACAACCCCGTAAGGTTTTGGATTTTCACCAACTCCGGCATGCTCTAACTTATCTGCCCATCCTGCGTGATAGAAAAAATGTGCAGCCGATAACGGGATATCGATATCTCGAGTTTCACGAATTGGTTTTCCGTTATCCATAGTTTCAAGGACAGCGAATTCACGTGCACGCTCTTGCATAATGCGTGCGATGCGATAGAGATACTTACCGCGCTCTGATTGCGCCATCTTCGACCAGACCTTAAGGCCATCTTGAGCGGCCTTCACTGCCTTATCGATATCGCTCTTCTCTGCATATGCGATCTTTGCTAACACTTCTTCAGTTGCAGGGTTTATTGTTGTAAAGGTCTTACCTGACTTTGGCGCGACAAACTTGCCGCCGATAAAGAGTTTGTAGACAGGGTCAATGGTGACAATCGCCTTTGATTCTGGCGCACTGGAGTATTCAAATGTCATCGTCTATTCCTTTGCCTAATCTAACGTCACATAATTTGGTCCGCCGTAATGGCCGGAGACGAGCTTCTGTCTTTGCATCAGTAGATCATTGAGTAGAGCGCTGGCACCGATTCGAAATAGCTTTGGGTTGAGCCACTCATCTCCTGCAGTCTCCTTTACAAGAACTAATTGTTTAATTGCATCCTTCGTCGTTCTAATTCCACCTGCAGGCTTCACGCCAATTCGCACACCTGTCATTTCATAGAAATCGCGTACCGCCTCAAGCATGACGAGTACGACTGGGGCAGTTGCAGCAGGTGCGACCTTGCCGGTACTTGTCTTAATAAAGTCAGCCCCCGCGGCCATTGCCAGAAAGCTTGCCTTTCGAACATTGTCATAGGTGACGAGTTCGCCAGTCTCAAGAATGACCTTCAAATGAGCCTTATCTCCGCATAAGGATTTAATGTAAACGATTTCACTATAAACCTTTTCAAGATCTCCTGAAAGGAATGCTCCTCGATCGATGACCATATCGATCTCTGTGGCTCCATCTGCGATCGCATCTTTTGTATCACGCTCTTTGACCTCAAGAGATGCTCGCCCTGAAGGGAATGCTGTTGAGACGGCAGCAACGGGAATGTCAGCGCCACCGCTTTCATCTAAATGTTTACGGGCAGTGGCGACCATATCGTTGTAAACACAAATTGCACCGACATGAGGAACAGTTGAGTCAGTTGGATCTGGACGAATCGCTTTATTACAGATCGCTTTTACTTTTCCATCAGTGTCAGCACCTTCAAGAGTTGTTAAATCGATCATGCTAATTGCCATATCGATCGCCCATTTTTTACTTGCAGTCTTAATGCTTCGAGTTGCTAACATCGCAGCGCGTGCATCTGCACCAACTTGGTCAACTGGCGATAAGGTCTTTAAGAATCCCTTGATCGATGCAAGTGAGCCATCAGTGAGAGCGGCAGCCGTTGTTACCATGGCTCTATCTTAACCGTGAGTGGCACTTACTGAGAAGGGCATTTGTGATTAAAGTAGCCCTATGAAGCCAACACCGATAGTTCTCGACTGCGATCCAGGCCACGATGATGCACTTGCCATGATTTTAGCCGCCCATAACCCAGCAATTAATCTCTTGGCGATAACAACCGTCTCTGGAAATGGAATTATCGCTAAGGTGACGCAGAACGCACTTTCAATCTGCGCACTCGCGAAGATAAACGTTCCCGTCGCCGAAGGCGCAGGAAACGCGATTCTTGGATATATCGAAGCGGCTACAGATATTCATGGTGAAACCGCACTTGATGGTGCGCCACTTCCTGCACCAACTTTTGAACTTGAAAAGATTTCTGGCGTTGACCTCATTGCAAAAGTTGTTCGCGAGCATCCCGAGAAAGTAACTCTCGTTGCAACGGGTCCCCTGACAAATATTGCTCTCTTCCTCAAGCTCTACCCAGAACTTCGAAGCAACGTTGCTGAGATTGTCTTTATGGGAGGCAGCGCCTCACGCGGAAACCGCACACCGTATGCCGAATTCAATATCTGGATGGATCCAGAGGCAGCTGACGTTGTAATGAAATCGGGAATTCCGCTGACCATGTGTGGTCTTGATGTCACTCACCAGGCTCTTGTAACCAAGCCTATCTTTGCCAAGTTAGAAGCGATGGGAACCGATCTATCAAAGACTGTAATCGGGCTCTTAAAGTTCTTCGCCTCAACCTATAACGATGTCTTTGAGATGCCAGATCCACCACTGCATGATCCAGTTGCCATCGCGCTCTTAATTGATCGCTCCGTCGTAAAGACTCGTCGTTGCAATGTGGAGATCGAACTTAATGGCAAATTTACTCGTGGCGCAACTGTGGTTGATATCTATGACCGCAGTGGCTTTAAGCCAAACGTTGATGTTGCACTCGAACTCGACTTTGATAAGTTCTGGTCGATGATGCTTGATGCTGTTGAGAAAGCTGGCAAGGCTTAATCTACAGCGCGACCATGTGCTTTATCGAAGGCGATAATCTCGCGAAGTGCATCAATAGATGTGTTGAGCAGAATATCTAGCGGTGGCATTGGTTCTTTTGCATGCACCATCATGACTCCACCGGCACGAACTCGTAGCATTGAGGCGATAACAAAGAGCGCTGATGCCTCCATCTCAGAACAGATTGCGCCACCAATCTCCCACGCCTTCCAACGACTGAGCAGTTCTGAGGCAACACCCATGCGCTCTGGTTCGTGTTGGCCATAGAAAGAATCTTTTGATTGCGTAATTCCGATGCGATAACGAGCCTTGTTCTTCTCGGCTGCGCGTTTGATCGCCATTACTAGGTCGATATCTGCAATCGCAGGAAATTCAATCGGCATGTAATGCTTTGAGGTTCCCTCATCTCTAATGGCAGCAGAGATGATGGCTAGTTCACCTGAAACGCTATCTGGCTGAATGTGGCCAGAGGTACCTACACGAATGAATGTATCGGCACCCACGCGTACAAGTTCTTCAAGTGCAATTGCTGCAGAAGGGCAGCCAATTCCGGTCGATGTTACTGAGACTTTAACTCCATCAAGATATCCCGTGTATGTGTTGTATTCACGATTCGTTGCAACGTGTACTGGGTTATCAAAGAGAGCGGCTATTGGTTCACATCGTCCAGGATCACCAGGCAAGAGGACATACTTACCGACATCACCTTTCTTTAATTGAATGTGATACTGCTTCTCGTCGTTAAGCATTCTGATCTCCCTTGATTAATTCACGCAACGCTAAAACCGCTGTTTCGATCAATGGTTCGAGCGATCCAAGTTCGCCTTCTCCATGCATCACCATGATGCCACCTGCACGCACTCGTAACATAGAGGCAACGACAAAGAGAGTAGATGCCTCCATCTCAGAACAGATTGCTCCGCCAATCTCCCACGCCTTCCAACGATCGAGTAAGCGCTGTGTCACACCGGAGTGTTCAGGTTCCACTTCTCCATAGAAAGAATCCTTGGACTGTGAAATTCCAACGCGATGAGCCAAACCTTTATCAGTTGCAGCCTTGCGCAAAGCCTGCACGACTTCATAGTGCGCAACAGCTGGAAAATCTGCTGGCATGTAATGAAGTGAGGTTCCCTCATCACGTATTGCTCCGCTGACGATTGCTAGTTCGCCAGACTTTGTCCCTGGCTGGATTGAACCTGAAGTTCCCACACGAATAAATGTCTTCGCACCGACCCGCACCAGCTCTTCCATAGCGATCGCCGAAGATGGGCAACCTATACCTGTTGAAGTCACTGAAACTTTTACGCCATCTAAATAACCCGTGTAGGTCACATATTCACGGTTAGTTGCGATGTGTTTAGCATCATCAAAGTGACGTGCGATTACTTCAGCACGACCAGGATCTCCTGGCAATAGAACGTACTCGCCTACATCGCCCTCTTTAAGGTGAATATGGTGCTGGAGTTGGCTCATATGGTCTTAACCCTTTCAATAAAGAAATCCATAAATCCTTCAACATTTACTTCCATCGCAACCTTGGCATTAGGTCGATTTCCTGTGGCGCTAAAGTGATCAGCTGAAATCTTGGCGGTTGTAAATTCGCCATGGAGTTCAATATCAACGTAATATTCTCGGAATGTGACGAGCTCAGGCTTTACCAAGATCGCTGCCGCCAAAGGATCATTAATCGCGCACCCTTGTATCCCTTGATACTCAGCGTGAAATTCCATGTAGAAAGCGGTAGATCTATCAATAAAGTTTCGAATATCCTCGCGCGCACCATTAAGTTTTGCAACATGATCCTTGGTAAAAATGCATTGATAGGTCACATCAAGAGGAACAATGGTCAGATCTATTCCGGAGCGCAGGAGAATGTCAAAACTTTCGGGATCGCAAAAAACATTGTATTCAGATGATGGTGTGGCGTTTCCAGGGTAGTGAATTGTTCCTGCCATTGATACAACGTTCTTAATTTTCTTGCGAAGGCTGGGTTCTTTAAGGAGTGCGAGAGCGAGATTGGTAACAGGACCGATACATAAGATTGTGATTTCTCCAGGGTTAGCGCTCACAATCTCGATAATGAGATTTGCCGCGTTATTAGCAACCACAGTGGTGGTTGGTGAAGGCAATACGGCATGGCCCAAACCTGTATCGCCGTGGGTCTCTTCTGCAACGCTGAGCACCTTAACAAGGGGTTGATCAGCACCCATTGCTACTGGAATTTCCTGCATTCCAAGAAGTTCCACCAACTTAAGAGCGTTAGTTGTGCACTTTTCTACACTTGTGTTGCCGTGTGTAACGGTGATCGCTTGAAGCTCAATTTCAGGCATAGCCTTAAGAAGAATAAATGCGAGTGCATCATCAATCCCTGGATCGGTATCAAGAATTACTTTCATGCTTGCTCCTCGACAACTTCACTTTTGTGGAAACCCCACCCAAAGCATGAGATAAGTGTGGCAAGAGCTGTCGCTCCTGTCATGAAATAAAAGCCACTCCACCCATCAAATCTTTCGACAATCAAGCCAGCTGAGGTGCTTCCGATTGTGATTCCGATAGAAAGTGCGGCACTGACAAAGGCAAAGGCTTCATTGAGGCGACTAAGTGGTACTAGTTCCTTCATATAAGAGTTGGCAGAGATAAGCGCTGGTCCAATTGCAATACCGGAGATGATGATCCAGAAAACGATCGTATCCAGATCCTGAAAGAAGAGAATTCCTGATGTGCACAGGGTCATCACCGCTAACGAGACTGTATACCTGATTGAGCTTGCGATTTTCCAATGGATAAATCCGTAAATAAACCCAGAAATAATGCTTCCAATTGGATATAAACCAACCCAAAGCCCACCTTCACTCACTCGTCCCGCTTCTTTTGCAACGGCAATGATGACAATAAAGTTAGAGCCAAATAGAAGTCCGAGTGCGATAAGTGAGATCAAAAGTGATTTCACATATGGAATCGCCAAAATTCCTCTGGTGTGATCATCGTGAACTTTGGCAAAGCCACCATGATCTGTGCTTGTGATGGCAAGACCTACTGCGCCGATTACAAGAAAAACGAGTCCCGCTAATAGCGGTGAGCGGGATCCGTAAAACGAAAGTAAAAATCCAGCAAGTGCGGGTCCTATAACAAATGCAGTTTCATCAAACACTGATTCAAGGGAGAGTGCAGAGCCAAGCTCTTTCTGATTATCAATTGTTCTGCTCCAGCGGGTTCTTGTGTAACTACTAAGGTTTGGAAAAGTTGCACCACAAACCGCGGCAAGCAATAGCAGCCCTACCGTCGAGTGATCAATAAAGTAGAGAAGGCCCAAGGTTGCCACTGCATTAATCGTGGTAACTGGTAGCAAAACAGAACGAGTACCAAATTGATCAGCTAACTTTCCGATGCGTGGACTGACAATCGCTCCCGACATGGTGTAGAAAGCTGAAGTTATTCCAGCCAGGGCAAAAGAATCTCGGACATCTGAGACCAGAAATACGATTGCCACTGTGTTCATCGCCATCGGAACTCGGCCAAGTGCACCAAATCCAATTGTTGATAGAGCGTGTGGCTTGCGCATTATTGACGCGTAAGAGCCAGCCAAGACTTCCTCAGTTTCTCTTTATTTCTCTGAATTTAAAAATAGATTAGAAAATTAGGAATCTATTTCTTGCTGCCACTTGAGCAGAATTTCAAACGCTTTGTCGAAACTATCGACAACATATCCTACATCTTCAACACATCCACGTACAAAAAGGTTGATGCCCTTACCATCGATCATGTTGCGATCTCTAATGACACGGGTATCTGTGACGAGACCAATGATCCCTTTCTTAGTTTTGTCATGGCGCATCTCAGACCAGAAAATTCCGATCTCAGTTGCTGTTCCATCATCGACCATTGGTCCATCCAAGAGGGCCAAGCAAACATTTGCACCTAGGACTTCTTTCGCATCGGTATCGAAGATGAACTTGGTTGTGATGGGATCTGGAAGAGCAATCTCGTGGGGGACGAAGACCTCCATGCCAGCATCGCGCATACGCTTTGCACATTGATCAATATATGAACGCTCATAAGGTGTAAAGAGTGGACCGGCAAAGTAAATTTTCATTTTTAGTACATCACAGTCTTAGTTAGATGATGGGGCCAATGTGTTGCGTGATAAGTCTTCCAGAACCTGAAATCAACTTGAGGCTGAAGCAAGGGTTCCATTCCTTGACGTCGTTTATTGATCTCTTCAGTGAGCTTTGCAATTACAAAGATTGAGCTGGCCCGCAATTCAATCTCTGCATCGCTATCGCGCTTGACTTCTGTGAGTGAATTGATCTGCTTCTCTAATTCAGGGGCATATTCGAAAATCCCCATCACGCGTAATCCGACAGGCACGATGTAATCTGCAAAAGCGCTAAGTTTTTCAGCATCTTCTAACTTCCAGGCCCCGCGTGGAGAGAGCGCTAAGTGCATTCCCCAGATACCTAGTTGGGCCAACTTATAGATATGTATATCGGTGCCGTGGTAGTTGCTGACATCGCGGAAACGAGGGAATTCAGTTGTTAGGCGCTCAAGCAAACCGTCTCCGTCAGCATAGAGCCTAGGTGCACATGATCGAACAAAACGTGAATAGCGGCCTTGATACTTCTCAACGAGAACTCGACCCACTTCATTAAAGAGTGTGACTCGCTCATCAAGCATCGGCATCTCAATCGTTCCGGCAAAGACAGACTCGAGATCTTTCCGCGTTACCTTAGCTAGATACTCTCCACTAAAGAATGGAATCCCTGAGTGGATTGCGCGGTGTAGGCAGGCGAGCATCGCCTCAGAGTCACACCAACGCTTACCCATATAGTCTGTTTCAAACTTCACGCCAGTCGTAAAATCTGTGAAGGCGAAGTTCATTGTGTTCACAACCAAAGTAAAATCCATGAGTACGTCAGGGTCGTTACCAAAGTCAAAGAGCATTGAGCCATCAGGCTTTGCAAACTCTTCGTAGGCCATCCAGTCGGCAACTTCCGAAATCTTCTCAGCATTAATCTTTACAAGCGAGGCGCTACGTACTACCTGGCTTACCGTAGAGAGCACAGGCGTATCCCAATGAACAGTTGTCATGATCGTCCTTTACTCGGTGCCGCGGCGATAAGGCATGCCGGCCATTGCGGGCGGCGTGAGCCTTTGTGCCAAGAAGGTAAGAACAATGAGTGTGGCGAAGTTAGGAAAGACGGTAACGAACTCTTGCGGAATAAGATCCACACGCTGATTGACCCACAATCCAAAGGCGGCGATACCCAATGAGATTGCTGCAAACTTCCAGCGACGTGCAATTGAGTAATAGATTGCCAAAATTCCCGCAACTATTCCTGCCACCATCACGAGTGACATCACCGATTCACTTTGACGTACTCGCAGAGCATCGGTAAAACCAAAGAGCATTGACCCGGCAAAAACTCCACCTGGTCTCCAGTTTCCAAAAATTACAGTTGCAAGTCCGATAAAGCCTCGACCTGCTGTCTGTCCTTCACGATAAACAGAAGATGCTACGAGAGCAAGGTAAGCACCACCGAGAGAGGCCATCATTCCCGAAACCGAAATCGCGATATAGCGAATTCGATAGACATTAATTCCCAGCGACTCTGCTGCCATTGGGTTCTCACCAGAAAATCTCATCCGTAGCCCAAACTTGCTACGCCAAAGAATCCATGAACTAATCGGAACAAGAAGAAGAAGCGCCACAGTTACAAGAGAGAGATCCTTTGTAAAGCCGTGCAATACCCCTGCAAGGTTTGAGATAAAGAAGATGTTCTGAGCATCTATCTTTTCAAGAAGTGGCGCGATGATTGGAATAGTAAAGGTCGGAAACGAATCAACTGGCGGTGACACAGTTCGGTCTCCACCTACTGGTGGGAAGAAGATTCCAGAGAGATAGCGTGCTCCACCAGCGGCAATAAGGTTAATTGCAAGGCCAGAGACTGCTTGGTCAATACCAATTTTCACGGTGAGAATTGCGTGGAAGAAACCAGAGGCTAATCCGAAAATTGCGGCAGCTGCAAAACCAACAAGTGGTCCATGTAAATATCCAAACCATGCTGCCGTCCATGTACCGACGATCATCATTCCTTCAAGACCGATGTTGATAACACCTACTCGCTCAGCCCACAAGCCACCAAGCCCGGCCATCAACAACGGAATTGCAAAGCGCAAAGTCGCACCCGATGTGCCTGGTGAAGTGATATCTGTCGCGCCCGTTATCCATTCAACGAGTGAGATGATGAAGAAGAGACCTGCAATCGCTATTGTGATGCGGGCCGGTGATGTGAAGAACTTCTTAGCCTTGCTCTTCTTTTTCTCAGGAGTTTTAGTAGTCATTACTGTGATTCCTTTTGGCTAGAGGCTTCGGCATTGACTTTTCCTACGGCTCGCTGTTGCTGTCGTAGATTGATCCGTGCGACCACTTCATATGCAACAACGATGGAGAGAACGATCGTTCCCTGCATCACGATGACAATCTCTGGTGGAACTCCTTCGAATTCAAGTACAGGTGCGGTGCGCTCCAAGAATGACCAGAGGAAGGCGGCGAAGAAAATCCCTACAGGATGGTTTCGCCCTAGCAGCGCCAGAGCCAATCCCGTAAATGCATAGCCAGCAGGAAATGCCATGCTGTATGAATGTGTATCAGAGAGCAGAGTTCCGATTCCGACAAGACCAGCGATTGCACCAGATAGAACGGTTGTAATAAAGATCATTCCTGGTGCGTTGACGCCACTTGATCGAGCTGCTCTAAAAGATAATCCAGTAGCGCGAAGGTTAAAACCAAAGACTGTCTTATTGAGCATTACCCAGTAAGCGATACCTACTGCGATTGCAACGAAGAGGAATGAGTAAATCTCCCCGTCGAAGGCCTTAATGGTTGGCATTTGACCGCTGAGAGGAATCTGATTGGTTTGTAGATTCTGTGAACCCTCAGGCAGTGTTCCAAGCAGATCTTCGCTGAGCAAGAATGCGATGATCGCTGCTGCAATAAAGTTGAGCATGATGTTGCTGATGACTTCAGATACCCCACGGCGAACTTTGAGGTATCCCGCAATCGCTGCCCACAATCCACCTGCAAGCATTGCGGTAATAATAATGAGAAGGACATGTAGAACTGGAGGAAGGCTTACTGCAGCTCCAACTACTGCGCCAAAGAATGCACCCATTCGATACTGACCATCGATACCAATGTTAAAGAGCAACATTTTAAATCCGATGGCTGCAGCGACTCCAGCCATGTAATAGGCGATCGTCTGGTTGAGTTCGGAGACAAGGTTGCGTGGTTGGAAACCGTAATTGATCATTTCAGCGAATATGTCAAACGGATTCACGCCGCGGATTGTCAAAATAATATAGACAAAAACTAGTGAGCTTAAGATCGCCGCTACGGGAGCGAGTGTGCCCCAGAAAATTCTGCTCTTTGTCATGCGCTGATTGCTCCAGTCATTGCTAGGCCCAGATCTTCAGCTGTTGTTGTTGCAGGGTTAAGAATTGAAACAATACTTCCGCTATAGATCACCGCTATCCGATCAGAGAGTGAAAAGAGCTCTTCCAGATCTGCTGAGATCAAGAGAATTCCAGCACCTCGCGTGCGCGCCTTCATTAGCTGCTCCCAAATAATTGCTTGAGCGCCAACATCAACGCCACGAGTTGGTTGGGCTGCAATAATTAAGTGCGGATCACCGCTGAGTTCGCGTCCCACAATAAATTTTTGTTGATTTCCACCTGATAGAGCACTTGCCAAGACATTTACTCCGGGGGTGCGAACATCGAACTCTTCAACTACTCGCTTGGAGTCTTCTGCCGCGGAGCCTTTATTTACCCACATACCTTTAGCCATCGGCTCTGAAAATTGGTGGCCCAGAATGCGGTTCTCCCACAACGGTGCTGACATGAGTAGACCATCTCGTTGGCGATCTTGTGGAATATATCCAACGCCAGCATTTCTAATTTCACGAGTAGGTGTCGTTGCTGCATTAAGACCAAGAACTTCAACGGTTCCAGCCGATGATGTCTCTAGACCCATAATAAGTTCAATAAGTTCGCTCTGACCGTTGCCTTCAACTCCGGCAAGGCCAAGAATTTCGCCACCATGTAGATCTAGATTGACTCCACGAAGAATCTCTCTTCCATCTGCACGTGAATAAGAAGCACCTTTTATCGTCAAAATACTCTTGCTACTGATGTTTTGTATGCCAGCTTTTGGCTTAGGTAGTTCGCCACCGACCATTAACTCTGCGAGTTCTTTCTTATTTGTATCGTGAGGCTTACGAGAAGCAACAGTTGTTCCCTGACGCATAATCGTAATGTCATCAGCGATTGAGAGAACCTCATCTAATTTATGAGAGATAAATAGGACTGTGAGCCCTTTATTTACAAGTTCACGCAAGTTTGTAAAGAGTTCTGAAACTTCTTGGGGAACCAATACTGCTGTTGGCTCATCAAGAATCAGAATCTTTGCGCCGCGGAATAGCACCTTTGCAATCTCAACTCTTTGACGTTCGCCAACACCGAGATTAGAGATTGATTCATCAGGATCAATATCTAGCTGATAGGTCTCTGCGATTTCAAGCAACTTCTTTCGCGCCTCATCAAATTTAATAACAAAGCCAAAGCGAGAAGGCTCGCTTCCTAAAATGACATTCTCGAGCACCGTTGCGTTATCCGCTAACTTAAAGTGTTGGTGGACCATTCCAATACCAAGTGCGATCGCATCTTGTGGAGATTTGAGTGAAACTTCTTTATCGAAAACTTTAATGACACCGGCATCTGGTCGAACTAGGCCATAAAGGATTTTCATCAGCGTGGATTTACCTGCGCCATTTTCACCAATGATTGCGTGAATCGAGCCTTCACGAACATGGAGAGAAACGCCCTGGTTAGCGATAACGCCAGGGTACTTCTTCTCTACTCCATCAACTTCGAGAATATTTGCCACGTATGACTTCTTTCTATTGTTTAAGTGCGAAGTGCGCCGCCATGTCAGCGGCGCACTTCGCATTACTTAATTGATTTACGCCTTTGGATCAGTTGGAACTACAACTTCACCTGAAGCGATCTTTGCTGCGAACTCTTCGATCTTTGAGGTGAGGTCATCGATGTATCCACCTGTTGTGGTGTATCCAACTCCGCCTTCAGCAAATCCCCAGGTCTTCACTCCTGCGGTATCTACGCCTGCAAGTGCATCCTTAACGAATGCTGCAACACCTACGTCAACGCGCTTAAGCATTGATGTAAGGATTGTTGTTACGTAATCAGCATGTGCTGGGTAAGTTGCTTCGTCAGCATCTACGCCGATTGACCACTTTCCGAGCTCAGATGCTGCCTTGTGCATACCAGTTCCGGTTCCGCCAGCTGCTGCGTAAACAACATCTGCGCCGTTCTCGTACATACCCTTAGCAGCTTCGTATCCCTTTGCAGGATCATTAAATCCTGAGAAGTCTGGGAAGTTGCTGATGTAAGTTGACTGAACCTTGACATCTGCGTTTACAGCCTTTGCACCGGCGATGAAGCCAGCCTCAAACTTTGCGATCAACGGTGTATTTACTCCACCGATGAATCCAACATTGTTTGTCTTGCTCTTCAAAGCTGCTGCAACACCGACGAGGTATGAGCCTTCTTCTTCTTTAAAGACAATGCTGTGAACGTTTGGTGCAGTTACAGATGAATCATCAACGATTCCCCATGTTGTGTCAGGGAATTCTGGAGCAACTTTTGCAAGTGCTGCAGCGTATGTGAATCCAACAACCACGATTGGGTTTGCACCCTTTTGTGCCATCAGACGAAGACGCTCAGCGCGCTGATCATCTGTTGCTGTTGGGTTGTCTTGTGACTCAATGAGTTCAAGTCCTTCATTTGCTGCGAGTAGTGGTTCTACTCCGATATATGCAAGCTGGTTAAACCCTGGAACATCGCGTCCACCTAGACTATAGGCGATTCCAATTGTTCCTGTGAGGTTCTCAGATGCTTCTTCGCTATCGCTACCGCAACCGGTAACAACTGTGGCGGTTAGGGTTGCAGCAAGTGCAATTACTCCCCAGCGGCCTAGAAGTTTCTTCTGCATTCGGTATTTCTCCTTTTGTTTATTTGAGTGATCACTCGTTTACTCAACGGTCTACCTTGTTGAAAGCGATCGTCTGCATCTCCCTGGGAGGTGCACACGATCCTCTCTCAACAAGTTGTACATCGACCATTGAATGCTCAGGTTGGGTGCTAGCCCCGTTTGTTAGTTGCTTAATCATCAGCTCCATCGCCAGTGCACCTTGTAGGCGCGCATTTCGTGCGATCACCGTCAGTGGAGGGTTTATCAATTCAGCAAAATCAAGATCATCAAATCCAATAATTGAAATCTGGTTTGGTACCGCTACCCCGCGATCGCGCAGGGCATGAAGTGCGCCAATGGTCATCAAATTATTGGCGGTAAAGACAGCCGTCGGCGCATCCTCTCGCTCGAGAAGCGCGCACATTGCTGCGTATCCACCCTCTTCGCTGAAATCAGATTCAATGAAATATTGGCAAGGCAAGCCAGACTCTTTAAGAGAGGCTTTGAAGCCATCTGCTCGCTTCTTTCCGGGGGTCGTACTTAGCGGACCGCTAATCATGGCAATTTTTTTATGGCCCAGGGCAATCAAGTGGTTCGTGGCGATCGTCGCGCCCTTGGCGTTATCGGTCAAGGCGGTGCTGAACTTTTCACCATCTTGAGTGACTCGATCTACAAAGACGATTGGTAATCCAAATTGGCTAAAAAATGATGGTCCCTCTTCATCTTCAGTCAGCGGCGCCATGATGACCCCATCAACGCGACCAAATAGTTGAGCAAGGGCTTTCTCTTCGCGCTGACGCGAATCTCCAGTGTTTACCAGCAAGATCATTCGATCTTCTCCAACAGCGCCTTCTGCACCTTCGACAATCGATGCAAAGAATGGGTTGGTGATATCTGGAACAACTATGGCGATGATTCCCGTGCGACCTGATTTAAGATTTCGTGCAGCCGCACTTGGGCGATAATTCAAATCAATAATTGCTTGACGAATTTTTTCTTCGTTACGGACTGTAAATCCACTGAGGTGGCGAGAGATCGTTGCAACTGAGACTCCGACATGTTTGGCGACGTCGGTGATTGTTACAGTGGACAACGCCGGCCTCCTTGTCGGTGTGAAAAATCGTTACTGATAACGATTGCAGATAACCTATCTCGTGGAGTACATTGCCGTCTAGAGCGTTCAGCTTTTATTTCTACGTGTCGCGGGGAGTAATAAATGTCGAAGCAGCCATATGTTGTTGTCGTTGGCAGCACAATGATTGACATGGTTGCCTATACAAAAAAAGTTCCCAATGCTGGTGAAACCGTAGTTGGTGATTCATTTGCATTGGGCTTTGGTGGCAAAGGTGCCAACCAAGCAGTAATGGCAAGACGACTTGGTGCAACCGTCTCGATGGTTAATACGTTAGGTAACGATGTATTCGGAGACACTACCCTCTCTAATTTCCAAGAGCAAGGTATAGATGTAACTTTCGTGTCACGAACTGCCGGCGCTAGTGGCGTTGCTCCAATTTGGGTAGAACCCGACGGAAGTAACCGAATTATCTGCGTTCCAGGTGCCAATAACGCCATGACTCCCGCAGAGGCTAAATCTGCACTTGAGACTTTGAAGGGGTACTCGGTTGTCATTGGTCAACTTGAGATCCCGCAGGAAGTGACAACCCAAGCCTTTGCAACAGCGCGATCATTTGGTGCGCGCACTGTTTTAAATCCCGCACCTTTTGCTGCGATATCTCCTGAACTTATCTCCTTAAGTGATTGGATTATTCCTAACGAAAGTGAATTCGCCGGTATGCATCCTGAAGGTCTTGAACCTACGAGTGATGAAATAATTCTTCAACTAGCAGCAACGTTAAAGACGCGCTTTGCTGTCACTCTTGGAGATCAAGGTGCAGCCTTTACAACTCTTGATGGTCGAGTAGAACGTGTGAGTGCTCCAAAGGTCACCGCAATCGACACCACAGGAGCAGGAGATGCCTTTGTTGGTGCGTTTTCGGTAGGCCTAGCACTGGGAATGGATGAGAGGCGAGCAATCGCCTTGGGGTGCGCCTGTGCATCAGATAGTGTCACTAGACTTGGAACTCAATCTTCATATCCAACACCGACGATGGCCGAGGCGATTCTTCATTCGATTGGCTAGCTTTACCAAAGAAAGTAGAGGGTCCACCTGTGGCAGATTCCAGTTTCGATGTAGTGTCAAAAATCGATCGTATGGAGCTCGATAACGCGATCAATCAAGCGATTCGTGAGATTGATACTCGATTTGATTTCAAAAATACCGGCGCCAAGATCGAAATGGCCGGAGAGAAGATCAGTATTGAAGCAGATACCGAAGAGCGCGCGAAGGCAACACTTGATGTTGTAAAAGATAAGATGATCAAACGTGGAGTTTCGCTCAAACATATCGATCCAAGCGAGCCACAACTATCTGGAAAGATCTACAAGATCTCTTGCCCACTTAAAGAAGGTATCTCTACAGAGAATGCCAAGAAGATTGCAAAATTTCTCCGTGATGAGGGTCCAAAATCTGTTAAAAGTCAGATTCAGGGCGATGAGTTGAGAGTAACAAGTAAGAGCAGAGATGATCTTCAAGATGCAATCGCCATGATTAAAGATGGCAAATGGGACTTTGCTGTTCAATTTGTGAACTTTAGATAGCAATGAGAGAAGAGAAGGCAAAGGTACGAAGCCTCGGCCTAGTCTTTGGAGTTAGCGCTTATACGCTGTGGGGTCTCTTTCCAATTTATTGGCCACTTCTTGAACCCGCAAACCCTCTTGAGATTGTCTCCCATCGCGCTGTATGGACTTTAGTTTTCTGTTTCATTATTTTATGGATGACCAAAACTCTTAAATCAACTCTGGCGCTTTTGAAGCGACCAAAGATTGTGGCAGGACTTTTCTTAGGTTCGATACTGATCTCCATCAATTGGATTATCTATATCTATGCCGCGACATCTGGCCATGTTGTTGAAGCTTCTCTCGGTTATTACATCAATCCCATTGTTGTGATTGCAACAGGTGTACTTATCCTCAAAGAAAAGTTGAGGCCGCTTCAATGGGTATCCGTCGGAGTAGCAACTCTTGGGGTTGCTGTTCTGACCCTGGATTACGGTCGTCTGCCATGGATTGCGCTGGGCCTTGCATTCTCGTGGGGTGGCTACGGTTTAGTGAAGAAACAATTAGGTCTTGGGGCACTTGAAGGGCTATCAATCGAGACACTTATTTCAAGTGGTGCCTACCTGGCCTATTTAATCTGGCTTGGAAATCAGGGCGAGGGTCAATTTGGAGTCTCGTGGAAAATTACTCTTCTCTTCATCGGCGGAGGCGCAGTCACTGCCATCCCACTCTTACTCTTTAACGGTGCGACCAACAGATTGCCGCTTACCCTCATCGGTCTTTTGCAGTACATCACACCGACTATTCAATTTTCGATTGGTGTCTGGTATTTCAACGAAGATATGCCTGCTGCGCGTTGGATTGGCTTCGTTATTATTTGGATCGCACTCGTTGCTCTTGCCCTTGATTTAGTTAAATCAGGAAGAACGATCGATCACAGCATCACATAGGGAAAAGAGTGCGCTGGTTGCATCATTGAGTGGCAGAGGACCCAAAAGTGTTCGTGCTTCATTAGCAATAGTTAAAATCTGTTCGCGAGACTGTTCTAACGCTGGGTGTTGGCGGAGCTGATCTAGTACCTGATCCACGACACCCTGATCAGCGATTGGGCCTTTAAGTAGCTCCTGTAGATCCCGATCTTGCGCACGGGTAGAACTCATGACATTGAGTGTCACCAAAGTTGGTACACCTTCTTTGAGATCCGTGCCCGGTGTCTTACCAGAATCATGTGATTGGCTTGCGATATCGATGACATCATCAACTAATTGAAATGTGATACCAATCTTTTCGCCGAAGGCAGCAAGTGCGTTGGTCTGCTCGCGAGGTGCGCCTGCAAGCATTGCGCCAAATTGAGCACTCGCTGCAATGAGTGATCCAGTTTTATCTGCAACGACTCCTAAATAGTGTTGTAGCGGATCTGCTCCATCTATCGGCCCTTGTGTCTCCATAATCTGCCCGATTACTAAACGCTCAAATGTCTGCGCCTGAAGATGAACCGCGGCTGGACCTAAATCTGCCAACATATCTGAGGTACGTGCGAAGAGATAATCACCAGTCAAGATCGCAACCGTATTTCCCCACCGATTATTCGCACTTTCAACTCCGCGACGTAGCGGTGCCTCATCCATTACATCATCGTGATACAGGGTTGCTACATGTGTTAATTCACAGACCACCGCTGCCTCAATAATTCCGTGCGCCGATGGATCTCCGTAATGCGATGTAATCAAAGTAAGTAGAGGGCGAAGACGCTTTCCCCCTGCCTCAACTAAATGGCGTGAGGTTTCAATAACGAGCGGGTATTTACCCTCGATCTGTAGGCGGAGAAGAGCCTCCACCTCAACCATTCGCTTCGCAAGATCTGCCTCAAGCGCTGGTGAAAGATCTGGAATACCGAAAGATGCCATTAGCGAAGGAAGAAGGCAGTTTGAGTAATGTAATCAAGAACTGGCGCAGGGAAGACTCCAAGTACCAATGTGATGATCAGAGAAGCCACGATAGTTATCCGTGTATACATTGATGGGATTACAACACTTGTTCCATCTTCAACAGGGTCTTTAAAGAAAATGAGCACGATAATGCGAATGTAGAAAAATGCGGCGATCGCTGACGAGAGAACGCCGGTAATCAGAATCGCTGTATTTCCACTCTCATAAGCTGCTGAGAAGATTGCAAACTTTCCAACGAATCCGCTGGTCAGTGGAATTCCCGCAAAGGTAAGTAGAAGGAAAGCAAAGGATGTCGCAATCCACGGTGATCGTTTTCCAAGTCCAGCCCAGCGATTGAGATCGCTTACCTCACCTGATGAATCAGAGACGAGAGAGACGATGGCAAAGGCTCCGACAGTTGCAACGCCATATGCAAAGAGATAGAAAATCGTTGCATCAAGACCTGATTTATTGAGTGCAATGATTCCTGAAAGCAAGAATCCTGCATGTGCAATTGAAGAGTAGGCGAGCATTCTCTTTACATCGCGCTGGGATATCGCAACAAGTGAGCCGAAGACCATTGTTACAAGTGCGACTGCAGTAAGCATTGGGCGCCACTGCCATACATCACCGGCGAAGGCGACGTAGAAAATACGGAGCATTGCGCCAAAGGCTGCAACCTTCGTTGCTGCCGCCATAAATGCAGTCACTGCAGTTGGTGACCCTTGGTAAACATCTGGTGCCCATGAGTGGAATGGAACAGCGCTGACTTTAAAGAGCAAGCCCACGCTCACAAAGGAGATACCGATCAATAGGAATATATCATTGGCCGCTCCACCGGTAATCGCGGCGGCAATACCTGCAAAGGTAATTGAATCTGAGTATCCGTATAGATAAGCGATTCCGAATAGAAAGAATGCAGATGAAAATGCGCCTAGGAGAAAGTACTTAAGCGCTGCTTCTTGTGAAGCTAGGCGGCGACGTCGCGCAAGACCTGCCATGAGATAGAGAGGCAACGAGAGAACTTCCAAAGCGACAAAGAGTGTGATGAGATCGGATGAGACTGTGAAGAGAAGCATCCCCGCGATAGCAAATAGCGTCAGTGGGTAAATTTCAGTCACGCGAATGTTGGCAGCCTGTGCCTGTCGCTCTTCATCAGATCCTGGAGCGGCAGTTGGCGCTGCTGCGAACTTATCGCTATCTGCCAAGAGCAGAATTGCAATGAGGGCAATGATCAGAATGCTCATTTGCAGGAGATAGCCAGCGCCGTCAAAGGTCACTGAATTCATCGCCGCTTTATTTGAATACGTTCCGCGAGTACGAATCAACGCTAGCAACGCAACAATTAATGTAAAGACCGCAAGAAGTAGCTGAGATGAACTGCGTGATCTTTGTGGGGCAAATGCCTCAATCAGAACACCGATGAGTGCACCTGCAAGTACGACCAAAATCGGTGCCAACATTGCATAGTTAAGAACTGGAGTAATAAAGGTACTCACTTACTTTCCTCCGTTCATCGTTGGTGCGGGATCGCTATACCCTTGTTGTTGCACAATATGTGCAGCCGCTGGATTGATAATCTTGAGAAGTGGCGATGGATAGAAACCAAGGAAGACGATAATTGCGATCACTGGAGCAATTGCAATTTTTTCGCGCAGATTTAGATCCTTTAAGTTCTCGTTTCCTGGAGTTGTTGCGCCATGGAGAGCGCGCTGCACTGGAATCAATATATAAAGTGCGGCAAGAACGATTCCAAATGTCGCGATGATTGCAGCCACTGGATACCTTGTGTACGTACCGACCAAGACAAGAAATTCACTGACAAAGCTTGAAAGTCCCGGCAGCGCCAGACCTGATAATCCGGCGATAAAGAAAGACCATGCCATGATTGGAGTGATCCGTTGTAGGCCACCAAAGTCTGAAATTGTTGATGAACCACGGCGGAGAATCATCCAGCCTGCCACCAAGAAGAGTGCTGCAGTGGAGAAGCCGTGATTGAACATATACAGGGTTGCACCGGCCTGTGACTGCGTAGTCATTGCAAAGATTCCAAGTGTGATGAATCCAAAGTGCGAAATCGATGTGTATGCAATCAGGCGCTTAATATCTTTTGCACCGATCGCCAGAAACGCTCCGTAGAGAATTGAAATCAACGAGAGAACGATGATGAGTGGAGTAAATGTCTTGCTCGCATCAGGGAAAATCTCAAGACAGAAACGGATCATTCCGTAGGTTCCTACCTTGTCGAGAATTCCAAGGAGCAGAATTGATGTTCCGGCAGAACCACTCTTGGCCGCATCTGGAAGCCAAGTATGAAAGGGCCACAACGGCGCTTTGATCGCAAAGGCGATAAAGAATCCTAGGAAGAGAAGATTTTGTGTTAATGCACTCATGCCTGTGTGAAGCTCAGATAGTTTTGTGATGTCGAAGGTGACTTCGCCGTTCTGTCCAGAAATAACGAAGAGTCCAATAATTGAGGCGAGCATGAGCAAGCCACCAAAGAGGCTGTACAGCAGGAATTTCACCGCGGCTGCGGCACGCTCTCCGCTGCCGTATCCACCAATCAGGAAGTAGACCGGAATAAGCATCGCTTCGAAGAAGACATAGAAGAGGAAGAGATCTGTTGCTGCAAATACGCCGATGACCATTGTTTCAAGAACAAGGATCAAGATATAGAAAGTCTTGACGCTAAATCGTCCACCTTCAGATTCATTCCAACCACCAAGAATTACAATTGGGGCGAGAATTACTGACATCAAGATAAGTACGAGTGCGATGCCGTCAACGCCAAGCGCCCAGTTAATTCCAAATGATGAAATCCATGAATAGCTCTGGCGAAATTGCAGTTCAGTATTATCAACGTTGAAGTTCAACGCTTTGACGATCGTTGCTGCGGCAACAATTATTGTCGTGGCTAACGCCACTTGCTTAACCAGACGCTCTTGTGCTGAAGGAAGAATTGCTATTAACCCAGCTCCAACGAGCGGCAATAACATAATGATTGTCAGAGTCATTATTGAGTCACCACCCAAATTCCAGCGAGAAGTACGAGCGCCCCGAGAAGAATCAAGGCGGCGTATGAACGCACATATCCTGACTGGGTGCGTCGAAGAGTAGCGCCTGATCCAACTGTCATAGCGCCGATACCTCGTACTGCTCCATCAACCACCTTCTCATCGATTGCAACAATTCCTTCTGTGAGGGCTTGTCCAGGTCGCATAAAGAGGGCCTCGTTAACAAAATCTTGACCAAGATCATTACGAGCAAGACGCGTTGCAAGTGATACATCTGTTGGTGCGACTGAATCAACGCTCTTAAATTGATACTTCATTAGCGCTGCCGTGACACCGATAATTACCGCTGTAATTGCAAGAACTGTGACGACGCTATGTGGCATGAGCTCGTCGTACTCGCCCTTCTTTGCAAATAATGGAGAGAGCCAATGAACAAGAGCTTCACCTTGTGTAAATAAGTATCCAGCCGTGACTGAACCGATAGCCAATAGCGCCATAGGCAGCCACATAAGCGCTGGCGACTCATGAGGATGAACTCCATCATCCCAACGCGGCTTACCTGAAAATGTAAGGACCATGACGCGAGTCATGTAGAACGCGGTAATTACAGCGCCAAGGAGAGTGACGCTTCCAAGAATTATTCCTTGAGCACCGCCTGAATTAAATGCTGTCGCAATAATTTCATCCTTCGAGTAGAAACCTGCGAAAGGCGGAACGCCAATGATTGCCAGGTAACCAAGTCCGAAGGTGGCAAAGGTAATCGGCATCATTTTGCGAAGGCCACCATATTTGCGCATATTTACTTCATCATTCATGCCATGCATCACTGAACCTGCACCGAGGAACATTCCTGCTTTGAAGAAACCGTGTGTAAGAAGGTGCATGATTGCAAAGGCATATCCTGCAGGCCCAAGTCCGGCTGCAACAATCATGTATCCGATCTGCGACATAGTTGATGCAGCAAGTGCTTTCTTAATATCATCTTTTGCCATACCGATGATCGCGCCAAAGATCAGAGTGATCGCACCGACGATAACAACTAAGAGCTGCGCGGTTGGCGCAGCATCAAAGACAAAGTTAGAACGTACGATGAGATAGACACCGGCCGTCACCATTGTTGCGGCGTGAATGAGCGCAGATACAGGGGTAGGTCCCGCCATCGCATCGCCGAGCCATGCTTGCAGCGGGAACTGTGCCGATTTTCCAGCGGCGGCAACTAATAACATAATTCCCATCGCCGTAAGAGTTGGAGTGCCAACGCGGTCAACGGCTTCTTTCACGCCATCAAATGAGACGGTGCCCATGGTTGCAAAGGCGATCATGATTGCAATCGTCAGACCCATATCACCGACACGGTTCATAACAAATGCCTTCTTTGAGGCGGTTGCATATGCAGGCTTCTGATTCCAAAAACCAATAAGTAGGTATGAGGCAAGGCCCACGCCTTCCCAACCGACGTAAAGGTTGAGATATGAATTTCCAAGTACAAGAAGCAACATTGAAGCGACAAAGAGGTTGAGGTAGGCAAAGAAACGTCGACGATTTTCATCGTGAGACATGTAAGAGATCGAGTAAATATGAATCAGAGTTCCCACACCGCTAATGAGTAGGACAAAGCAGATAGAGAGTTGGTCGAGAAGAAGTGCTGCATCAACCTTAAAGTCACCGGCTTCAATCCAAGTAAAGAGAGTTTGAGTGATTGGGCGCTCTTCTTCAGAACGATTAGTCATGGCAAAGAAGTGAAGAAGGCCGAGAACAAATGAACCAGCTGACATCGCTGTTGCAAATAGGTGTCCCCATTTATCAGCCTTGCGACCCATCAGCAGTAGAAATACCGCGCCGAATAGGGGCAGACCGATGAGGTAAACGAGCGAACTTGAAGTAACCATCGTTATCGCTTCAACAAACTTGCATCATCAATGGATGCCGAACGACGGGAACGATAGATCGCCACAATAATTGCAAGACCCACAACGACCTCACATGCAGCAACAACCATTGTAAAGAATGCGATTACCTGGCCATTGAGATTGCCATTCATGCGAGAGAAGGTCACAAGAGTGAGGTTTCCGGCATTGAGCATTAATTCGATACACATGAAAACGACAATCGCATTGCGACGAAGGACAACCCCGACTGCTCCGATTGTAAAGAGAAGGGCTGCGAGGTAGAGGTAGTTATATGGATCCACTTACTTCTCCTCTTTAATAGTTGGGTCAACGACATCGAGTTGAAACGGTGCAGATTCAATAACATCTCCGCGTGCCTTGAGCGTTGCAGAAATAGATGTTGGTGCAGGAGTTCCATCTGGAAGAAGTGCTGGGACATCAACTGCGTTATGCAGAGCGTAGACACCAGGGCCAGGCAGACCAGCGGCATCGCTCAGTGAGCCGGTACGAAAGCGTGCGATCGCCTGTTCGCGCTGACTTGGTCGACGGTTGGTTCGTTGATGATGAGCCAGAACCATTGCACCGAGTGCGGCTGTAATGAGTAGCGCTGAAATTACTTCAAATGGCAGTACATAATCTGAGAAGAGCAACATCGCAATTCCTTCTACGTTGCCGTCAGAATTTGCGATCTCAAGTCCGATAGCGGTGCGCCCAAGTGTTGCGCGAGCAATCAGAGCGATCATGAGTCCACCAAAGCCAAGAGCTGCCGCGATGGCAATCCATCTCAAGCCTTTAATCGTCTCGGTGAGAGAATCTGATGAATCAACACCAACGAGCATCAAGATAAATAGGAAGAGCATCATTACTGCGCCTGTGTAAACAACAATCTGCACAACACCGAGGAATACAGCACCTTGCGCGATGAAGAAGATAGCTAGCGTGACCATAACGAAGGCAAGCAAAATTGCTGAATGAACTGCTTTTTTAACAACAAGCATTCCAAGTGCTGCAATCACTGAAAGTGGAGCTAATGCCCAGAACATGATCGTTTCTGGTGTTGCAATTTCTAACATTACTGAGATTTCCCTTCTTGGGAAGGATGCGCACTTGTGACATCTCCGTTGTAATAATCTTTATCAGTCGTTCCTGGATACATTGGATGAGGTGGTTGCAGCATTCCTGCACGCAATGGAGCGAGTAAATCCTCTTTTTCAAATATCAACTTCTCGCGTGAACTATCTGCGAGTTCATATTCATTTGTCATTGTGAGTGCACGTGTTGGACATGCCTCAATGCATAGACCACAGAAAACACAGCGAAGATAATTGATTTGATAGACCTTGCCATATCGCTCCCCTGGTGACATCTGGTTATCGGGGGTGTTATCAGCGCCTTCAACAAAGATCGCATCCGCTGGACATGCCCATGCACATAATTCACAGCCGATGCACTTCTCAAGACCATCTGGATGGCGATTGAGTTGGTGGCGACCATGGAAACGCTCTTCTGTTGGCGCCTTCACATCTGGATATGCAACGGTGAGGTTCTTCTTAAACATTGATTGGAACGTGACCCAGAATCCCTTTGCTTGCTGACTGAGTGGGGCTGGTCCAGGCTGATTTACCTCAACGAATGAGACATCATCAACGTTCTGGGCGGCGCCACTTTTCTTTGGCTCGATTGAATTACTCACGATCGCCCCCTGTCTGTGCTGAAACGTTGATTGAGGAAACTCCAGGAAGTGAAGGAACTGGGAAATCAGGAGCATCGCCCTGCGTCATAGGTTCTTCTGACTTCTTTTTGCTCCGCTCAAAGAGTGAGGTAATTGCAAAACCAATAAGAACTAATCCGAGTACAAATGCAATGAGGACGGTACGAGAAGCGCCTTCTTGTTGAATGACGCGAAGTGTCGCAACAGTCAAGATCCAGATTAGTGAGGCTGGAATCAAAACCTTCCAGCCAAATTTCATAAATTGGTCGTAGCGAAGTCTCGGTAGAGATGCACGGAGCCACATAAAGATAAAGAAGAAGATATTTACCTTAAGGAAGAACCAGACGATCGTGAACCATCCGCCGAGCCAGCCTTCAGTAAAGCCAAGACCTGGAGGTGCGTGATATCCACCTAGGAACAAAGTTGTGGCAAGGGCAGAGACGGCAACGATATTGACGTATTCAGCCAAGAAGAAGAGTGCAAATTTTAGAGATGAATATTCAGTGTGGAATCCACCTACGAGTTCACCTTCGGCTTCAGCCAAGTCAAATGGAGCACGGTTTGTCTCGCCCACCATGGAAATTACAAAGATGACAAAGGAAGGGAATAGAACGAGAGCGTTCCAATAATTCTCATGTTGTGAGCCGATGATTTCTGCTGTCGACATAGAACCCGCGTAGATAAAGACTGCAACAAGTGAAAGTCCCATCGCAATTTCATAAGAGACAACTTGAGCGCTAGAACGTAATCCACCAAGTAGTGGATATGTAGAACCAGATGACCACCCTGCAAGAACGATGCCGTAGACACCAATAGAACTCACAGCAAGTATGTAAAGAACTCCGACAGAGAGATCTGTTAGTTGAAGCGCTGTCTCTTGACCGAAGAGATTTACCTTGCCTGTCATCGGGATAACTGCAAATGCCATGAAGCACATGGAAGTCGCGATGATTGGGGCAGCGATAAACACCACTTTATCGGCGGCGGCAGGAATGATGTCTTCTTTAAGTGCAAGCTTGACGCCATCTGCAAGTGATTGAATCAAACCAAATGGACCTACGCGGTTTGGTCCGGTGCGTCTCTGCATCTTTGCAAGTACTCGGCGCTCAGTCCAGACTGCGAGCAACGTTGAGACGACACAGATTGCAAAGACAATGACAGCCTTTACAACGATAAGCCAGACCGGATCTTGTCCGAGAAGTTCTGCAGTTGTCATGCCTTCACCACCGTTACTAGTTCGCCATGGACTGCATTAAGTGTCTGCAACGGAGTCGAGCCGATTGAATTACGAGGAAGCCAGACTGCGTCATCGTGGATATCTTCAACAAGTGCTGCAAGAGTGATACTTCCTTGTGCATTTGAAATACGAATCTGATCACCTGATGCAACCCCGATTGACTGTGCACGTGATGGTGAGATCACAGCAATTGTTGGTCTGCGAGTTCCAGCGAGATTATCTTCGCCCACTTGTAGCGATCCTTCATCGAGAAGACGGCGCCATGAAGTAATAATTGCTTGATCGCCTGAAACTTTTACTGGAGATCCTGGTTGAACCTGAACATGTGAGGCTCGCGCGCCTTCCCACTTTCCAAGTTGAGCAAACTCACGCGCAGCCGCTGTCACTGTTCCCAGCATTATTGATTGACCCATTGCATCGGCCAAGACAGAGAGAATGCGGACATCGCTGCGGTTCAATGAATCGGCGACCGCTGCTGCGAAATTGCGCTGGCGACCTTCCCAGTTGATATAGCTGCCGTACTTTTCAGTCACTGCTGCAACTGGAAGAACAACATCTGCCAATTCAGTGACAGATGAGTGAGAAATTTCAAGTGAAACAACAAAGGCCTTCTTTAGCGCTTCGGTTGTTCGCGCACTCTGTGGCATATCTGCAATATCAACGCCGCCAACAACGAGTGCGTCAAGCTCATTGCTATGAACTGCTTCGATCATTGCTGATGCGCTACGACCAGGAGTTGAAGGAAGTGTGCTGACACCCCATGCTGCTGCCATATCTACACGAGCAGATGAATCTGAAACAGGTCGACCGCCAGGTAGAAGATGGCTAAATGCACCAGCTTCTAGTGCGCCGCGTTCGCCAGCGCGACGAGGAATCCACGCCAGTTTTGCGCCGGTCTTCTGCGCGAGTGCATGAGCCGCTGATAGCAACCCTGCACTTTCAGATGCGCGCTCTCCCACCAAAATTACAGACTTTGCAGTCAATTCAATTGCTGCAAGTGCTTGCGCCTCGTTACCTGGAGCAACCTTAATGAAGCGAGCCTTCAACTTATCCATTGCAATAGATGCCTTAGAGGCAACTGATGTAACGATGAGTCCGCGCTTTTTAAAGTTCTTATTTAAACGCAAGAAAACAATTGGTGACTCTTCTTCTGGTTCAAATGCGACGAGAAGCACATGATCTGCTCTATCGATGTCACGATATTCAACTGTAGATCCCACAACATGTGAGGAAAGGAAATCTGCCTCTTCATCAGATGTGACACGAGCGCGGAAATCAATATCGTTGGTATTAAGTGCAATGCGTGCAAACTTTGCATAGCCATATGCATCTTCAAGTGTTGGGCGCCCGCCGACAATTACACCAGCACGCTTACCTACAAGACCAGCGGCTGCAGCGGCAAGAGCCTCTGGCCACGACGCTGCTACAAGTTCACCATCTGAGTTACGTACCAATGGTTGTGTTAAACGATTTTGTGACGTGATGTACTTAAATGCCCAGCGGCCTTTATCGCAATTCCACTCTTCGCTGACGGCAGGATCATCTCCTGCAAGGCGACGTAGAGTTTTTCCGCGACGCACATCGGTACGCATGTCACAACCTGATGCGCAATGCTCACAAGCAGATGGAGTTGAGACAAGATCAAATGGTCGAGCGCGGAAGCGGTATGAGGCTCCAGTGAGCGCACCTACTGGGCATATTTGAATCGTATTTCCTGAAAAATATGATTTGAAAGGATCGTTCTCATAAATTCCAACTTGCTGAAGCGCACCACGGTGATTGAGAGTAATAAATGGATCTGATGCGATCTGCTCTGAAAAACGCGTACAACGAGCACACAAGACGCAACGTTCACGATCAAGAAGAACCTGCGATGAAATATTTATCGGCTTCTCAAAGGTGCGCTTAACGCCACCAAGACGTGCCTCTGGATTTCCATTAGACATTGCTTGGTTCTGTAGAGGGCACTCTCCACCTTTATCGCAGACAGGGCAATCAAGGGGATGGTTTCCAAGGAGAAGTTCCATCACACCTTTCTGCGCCTTATCAGCAACAGCTGATGTGAGTTGAGTTTTCACAATCATATTTGGCTCAACCGGAATAGTGCATGATGCTTGTGGTTTTGGAAATGCGCGACCATTGATTTCAATATCAACAAGACATTGGCGACAAGCACCAACTGGATCTAGAAGTGGATGGTCACAAAAACGCGGAATCTGAATTCCAAGTTTTTCTGCCGCACGAATAACAAGGGTTCCTTTTGGAACGCTGACTTCGAATCCATCAATAACGACGGTAATCAGTTCTACTGCCACAGCGGTCTCTTGTGTAGTCATTATTTACTGGCTCCCACAAAAAGAGTTGATTGGACTGGATCAAAAGGGCAACCACCATTTGTGAGGTGGGCGATGTATTCGTCACGGAAATATTTAATTGACGATGTGATTGGACTTGTTGCACCGTCTCCGAGTGCGCAGAAAGAACGTCCCATGATGTTGTCACAGAGATCGAGAAGCTTCTCAAGATCTGCCTCTGTTCCAACGCCTGCTTCGAGATCGCGCAGGATTTGAACTAGCCACCATGTGCCTTCGCGACAAGGTGTGCACTTGCCGCATGATTCGTGCTTATAAAATTCGGTCCAACGCAACACTGCACGAACCACGCATGTTGTTTCATCAAAAATTTGAAGTGCCTTTGTGCCGAGCATCGAACCTGCGGCGGCAACACCTTCATAATCCAATGGAATATCAAGATGTGCATCGGTGAAGAGTGGAGTTGAAGATCCACCTGGTGTCCAGAATTTTAGAGTGTGCCCTGTTCGCACTCCCCCAGCAAGTTCAAGAATTTCACGCAAGGTAATTCCAAGTGGGGCCTCAAACTGTCCTGGATTATTTACATGGCCGGAGAGTGAATACAAAGTTGCACCCTTTGACTTTTCGGTACCCATTGCCTGATACCACTCGGCACCGTTAGCGATAATTGCTGGAACAGATGCGATTGATTCAACATTGTTTACAACTGTTGGCTTTGCATACAACCCCGCGATTGCAGGAAATGGTGGACGCAAGCGTGGTTGTCCGCGGAATCCTTCTAGTGAATCCAAGAGCGCAGTCTCTTCACCGCAGATATATGCACCGGCACCGATATGTAGAACTACATCTACACCGTTACCAAGAATTCCTGCGGCGTAAGCATCAGCGATAGCCTGATTAACGCGACGCACAACATGTGTAACTTCACCGCGGATATAGATAAATGCATGCTTTGCACGAATTGCGTGGCAGGCAATAATGCAGCCTTCGATCAAAACGTGTGGGTTGGCCATAAGCAGCGGCGTATCTTTACATGTACCTGGCTCTGATTCATCTGCATTAACAACGAGGTAGTGATCTTTGTTATCGCCCTGAGGAATAAATCCCCACTTCATTCCGGTAGGAAAACCTGCACCACCGCGTCCGCGAAGACCTGAATCTTTCACCATCTGAATCACTGCATCTGGATCCATTGCTAAAGCTTTTTCTGCAGCCTTATAACCGCCGTGACGCTTGTAACCTTCTAAGGTAAATGAATCTTTATCATCCCAATGTGCCGAGAGAATTGGTGTGAGCGTTGACATTACTTGCCCTCCATCTTTCGTGCGAGATTAAGACCAAGAAGCGTTGGTGAACCTGCTTGCACACCTTCACCGGCAAGACCATCGTTGAGGCCAGCCAATACTGCTGATGCTTGCTTATATGTAACAAGATGGTTTGGCCCACGTGTAGGTGCAGGTGGGTTTCCTGCGCGTGCGCCATCAACGAGAGACTTTGCTGATTCGACAGTTTGGTTGTCGTAAAACTCCCAGTTAGCCATCACAACAGGTGCGTAATCACAGGCGGCATTGCACTCGATATGTTCGAGAGAAACTTTTCCATCAGCGGTAACGCCATCATTTTCAATACCAAGGTGCTCTTTAAGCGCGCTGAAGATGGCATCCCCGCCCATAACGGCGCAGAGAGTATTGGTGCAAACACCTACGTGATACTCACCGATTGGGTTGAACTTATATTGAGTATAGAAAGTGGCAACGGCTGAGACTTCCGCAGTTGCGATTTCAAGCATTTCGGCAATGTTTTCGATACCAGAGTTGGTGACATATCCAGCAACTGATTGCACATAGTGCAGAAGTGGCATAATCGCAGAGCGCTTACGTGGGTAACGCGCAACAATGGAGTTCATAATCTCTTGATTAAGTGTTGGGTCTACAGATGACATTAGCGGTCAACTCCTCCCATCACAGGATCGATTGATGCAACTGCACCGATGATGTCAGCGATCATTCCGCCTTCACTCATGGCCGATGTTGATTGCAAATTGTTAAATGATGGTTCGCGGAAGTGCGCACGATAAGGACGTGTTCCACCGTCAGAGACAATGTGAGCCGCTAATTCACCACGTGGTGATTCAACCGCTGCATATACCTGACCCGCAGGAACTCGGAATCCTTCAGTCACAAGTTTGAAGTGATGGATAAGTGATTCCATTGAAGTACCCATAATTTCGCGGATGTGGTTGAGTGAATTACCAAGTCCATCTGCGCCAAGTGCTAACTGTGCTGGCCATGCAATCTTCTTATCTGCAACCATTACAGGAGCGCCTTTGAGTGCATCGAGTTTGTCGAGCGCCTGCTCAATAATTCGAAGTGACTGCTCGAGCTCTGCCATACGAATCAAGAAACGACCATAGACATCACAGGTATCTGCAGTGATGACATCGAACTCATAATTCTCGTATCCGCAATATGGCTCCATCTTGCGTAGATCCCAAGGGAGTCCAGTTGAACGCAGAACAGGACCGGTGATTCCAAGAGTTGTGCAGCCTGCTAGATCAAGATAACCAATACCCACTGTGCGCTTCATCCAAATTGTATTTCCAATGAGAAGTCGCTCATTATCTTTAAAGTTTTTACGCAAAGTCTTTACTAGTTCACGAAGACGAGGAGTCATATCGGCTGGAATATCTTGCTGCACTCCACCTGGGCGGATATAGGCCATATTCATACGTAGACCAGTGATTGCTTCGAAGGCATCGAGAACCATTTCGCGTTCACGGAATGCAAAGAACATTGGACCCATCGCACCGAGCTCAAGGGCACCTGTTCCGAGTGCGACCATATGTGATGAAATTCGATTGAGTTCCATCATAAGAACGCGAATAACTGATGCGCGCTCTGGCACATCTTGGGTAATACCCAGAAGCTTTTCGATTGCTAAACAGTATGCAGTCTCATTAAAGACTGGGCTTAGGTAATCCATACGAGTGGCAAATGTTGTTCCTTGTGTCCATGAACGGAACTCCATATTTTTTTCAATGCCAGTGTGAAGATATCCAATACCTGGGCGAACTTCTGTAATCGTCTCGCCTTCTAATTCAAGAACAAGGCGGAGAACACCGTGTGTAGAAGGGTGCTGTGGCCCCATATTTACAATGATGCGCTCTTCTTTCGCCTCACCAATTTCAGAAACGAGTGAATCCCAATCGCCACCAGTTACTGAATAGACAGTACCTTCGGTAGTTTCGCGTGAAGATGCGTATGGATCAAAAGTAGTTGTCACTGGTATGACCTCCGCTGTGATGGAGCAGGTGTTGTTGCACCCTTGTACTCAACAGCGATTCCGCCAAGTGGATAATCTTTTCTCTGTGGATGTCCATCCCAATCATCTGGCATCAAGATGCGCGTGAGCCCTGGATGGCCATCGAAGATGATTCCAAACATGTCAAAAGTTTCGCGCTCGTGCCAATTGTTGCCGCCCCACACATCAACCACTGATGGGATATGTGGATCAGATTCAGATGTGCACACTTCAAGACGAATACGTTGATTTCGTGTCATTGAAAGAAGTGGGTAGACCGCGACAAGTTCGCTACCTGTGCGCTCTGGGTAATGCACTCCTGAAACTCCCATACACATTTCAAAGAGCAGTGAGTCGCGAAGAATGCGCGAAACTTCAACTAAACGCTCTTTCTTAATGTGAAGTGTGAGTTCGCCACATTCAACAACAACGCGAGTGATTGCATCAGCAAAGTCTGGGTATGCGCGCTCGAGATCATCGGCTACCTGATCGAAATATCCACCAAATGGGCGCTCTGTAGATCCCGTTGATACTGATGTGGCGACCAAGCCGCCATATCCAGATGTATCTCCGGTGCCGCGAGCACCGAACATTCCTTGCTGATTTTCACTCATTATGCATGAGTCCCTTCAAGCGGGAAAGAACCAAGTTGGATCGTAGGGCGAGCATTTAACGCTGCTTTTTCGACCTCTTTGATAATCGCTTCACGATTTGGCCCAAGGGATGTATTGCTAATTTGTTCGTGCAATTTAATGATCGCATCGAGTAACTGTTCTGGACGTGGTGGACATCCTGGAAGATAGATATCTACTGGAACAACGTGATCAACACCTTGCACGATTGCGTAGTTGTTAAACATTCCGCCAGATGAAGAACATGCACCCATCGCGATAACCCATTTTGGCGCAGTCATTTGATCGTAAATTTGGCGAAGAACAGGTGCCATCTTCTGAGATACGCGACCGGCGACAATCATTAAATCTGCTTGACGTGGAGAGGCGCTAAAGCGCTCCATTCCAAAGCGTGAAATATCATGTTTTGGCGATGAGCCCGCTGCCATCATTTCGATCGCACAGCATGCAAGACCAAACGTTGCTGGCCAGAGAGAACTCTTTCGCATGTAGCCTGCCAAACCTTCGACAGTGGAGAGAAGAATTCCGCTCGGTAACTTATCTTCAAGACCCATAATTTAATCCCATTCCAATCCACCGCGTCGCCATACATAAGCAAAGGCGACAAAAATTGTGCCGATGAAGATCGACATCTCAACTAATCCAAAGAGTCCGAGCTGATCCAAGGTAACCGCCCATGGATAGAGAAAAACCATTTCAATATCAAAGACAATAAAGAGCATCGCTGTTAAAAAGTATTTAACTGGAAAACGTCCACCTTCAAGTGCTTGCGGTGATGGCTCAATTCCACACTCATAAGCATCTAACTTCGCTCGGTTATAGCGCGCTGGCCCTGTGACTGAGGCGATTCCTACCGAGAAGATGGCAAAGCCAAAGCCGATTGCAAAGAGAATCAGGATCGGGACGTACGGATTAGCGCTCACGGGGCGTAAGTCTAGGCGGTGGCAGCGGGTGCGGCTGAACGGCTAAGGGGCCACAGCCATGTGAATTGCCACAACTCCACCGGTGAGGTTTTTCCAGCCAACTTGAGTCCATCCGGCATCGACAATCTGCGCTGCGAGCGCCTTCTGGTCTGGCCAAGCCCTGATCGAATCGGCTAGATAGATATAGGCATCAGGGTTTGAGGAAGTCTTGCCGGCGATAAAGGGCAGGGCGCGCATCAAATAATTCATATAGATAGCCCTAAATGGGGCAAAGGTGGGGCTGGAGAACTCGACCACGACTAAACGTCCGCCCGGTTTGACCACACGGCGGGCCTCAGCCAGCGCTTTGGCGGTGTTCTGGGTATTGCGCAGGCCGAAAGAGATAGTAAAGAGGTCAAAGGCGTTATCTTCAAAGGGCAGGTTGAGGGCATCGGCCTTGATAAAGGTCAGATCTGGGCGGGCTTTTTGGCCGGCAGCGATCATGCCTTCTGAGAAATCAGCGGCGGTCACTTCTGCTCCGGCTGCGGCCAGGGGGGCCGAACTTGATCCGGTACCCGCGGCCATATCCAGGATCTTCATCCCTGGGGCTGGGGCGATCACCTTGGTGGCGGCCTTGCGCCAAGCCTTGGTGCGCCCAAGGCTCAAAATGTCGTTGACGATGTCATAGCGGCGAGCGACCCCATCGAACATCGCAGCTACTTCCTGCGGATTCTTATCCATATTCGCTCGCGACATGCGCTTATTCTCGCTGAAGGTAGGCTTAACCACAACTTCAATGCGAATTGTTTATCAATCTTTAGAAAGTAGTTAACGCCCGTGTCTTCCCTGATCCCAGTGACAACCTCAAAGGTTTCATCACACCTGCCACTTCTGGATCTACTTCCGGAAAGTGGCGGACTCTCTTGGGTTCGCGGGGGTCAAGGAGTTGTCGGTTGGGGCGAATATGCAAAAACTACAGTTAAGGGATCGAATCGATTTAGAGAGGCTCGTCAATGGTGGGCCGAACAGCTTGCAACCTTTAACGTTGTAAATACTCTCAATGTCAGCGGCACCGGACCTATTGTCTTTACATCTTTCTCATTCGATGAAAATGAAGAGTCCGTACTTGTTATTCCTCAAGTAGTTGTAGGAACGCGATCTGGTGTCTCATGGATGACTTGGATCGGCGATAAGGCACAGCCATACCTGCCTAAAAAAGCACCTGACCTCAATCCCGCAGAGTTTGCTTGGGCAGATGGTTCCCTTACTCCCAACGAGTGGATGTCTCGAGTAGCAACTGCTAAAGGTGAGATCGAAATTGGCGAGTTAGAAAAAGTTGTCTTAGCTCGTGACCTTGTTGCAGTCGCCGATCGCACCATTGATATCCGCCCGATTCTCAATAATTTAAGCGAGCAATATCCATCTACCTACGTATTTGCTGTCGATAATCTCGTTGGAGCAACCCCTGAACTTTTGCTCCGTCTTACCCGCGGCATGGTTACTTCCCGCGTTTTAGCCGGAACCATTAGCAAGACCGGAGATGACGAGAAAGATTTAGCACTCGCAGCATCCCTTGCACGCTCATCGAAAGATTTAGAAGAACATGAATATGCGGTGCGTTCTGTGGCTGATGCGCTAGAACCATTCTGTACCTCAACGAATGTTCCTGAATCACCATTTGTATTACACCTTGCCAATGTCATGCACCTTGCTACCGATGTAACAGGTGCACTCATCGAATCAAAGATTGATGTCGATGCCTTCTCACTTCTTTCCAGACTTCATCCTTCCGCTGCAGTCTGTGGAACCCCCACACATTTAGCTTCTCAAGTGATTTCTTCTATTGAGGGAATGAGCCGTGGACGCTACGCAGGTCCTGTGGGCTGGATAGATGCACAAGGAGACGGAGAACTTGGAATCGCTCTGCGCTGTGGCCAGGTCACCGATACAACAATCCGAATCTTTGCCGGTTGCGGAATCGTTTCAGGATCAGATCCAGAGAAAGAGCTTCAAGAAAGCAATGCAAAATTTGCGCCAATGCGCAGCGCTCTAGAGTGATTCCATCTTTGCGTAGATGCTCTTGAGATAGTCGCCATTTTCTTGGCGTGAAGGAACTTGAACAACAACTATTTCAAATCCTTTAACAGGTGCTGCAATCGCCTGAGAAAGTTCAGCGCTTGTCGAAACTTTTGAAGCATTAACTCCGAAGGCCTTTGCAATTGCTTGGATATCCCGGCCGTGTGGTGTACCGAAAATTTTCTCAAATCCATCGACTCCTGCTTGTGGAAGTGTTGAGAAGATTCCGCCACCATTGTTATCGATGACAAAGAGCCGCAAGTCGGGGTTGCCTGTATGTGAGAGTGCGCTGACATCGTGTAAAAATGCAAGATCTCCAAGTACGGCAAAGGTTTTCTCAGATCGGGAGGCTATGCCGAGTGCTGTAGATATATTTCCATCGATACCCGCAAGTCCGCGATTGGCAAAGACTTCTACGCCCTGTCGAGGTTTGGCAAAACCTTCGAGATCACGAATTGGTCGAGAAGATGCGATAAATAGAGATGCCCCTGCTGGAAGAGCAGCAGCGATGTCACGAGCAAAAGTTTCTTCAGACCACGTCGATAGCTCGGCAACAACCTTTGCGGCACGTTCACCTAACTTTTTCCAGGTAGCTATCCAATCAAGGTCTGCAGGTACTACCTGAAGATTAGGAAGAGCCACAAATTTTTGATCTGCGCTACGGTCTTGATCAACCGTTGCCATACGTGGATCAATCACAATTGTTTTTCGGGCCTGCGCAATCGATGCGTTGATGCTCCTAGAAAGAGTTGTTCGTCCAATAATCACTACGGTATCTGGCTTTACCTCACTGCGAATTTTAGGTGAAGTCAGAAAGACGCTGGCATGAGCAATTGCATCTTTAAATGAAAGAGGGTCCTCGGCAATAACGGGCCATCCAAGTTCATTGGCAAATTTCTCAACGCTTTCTTGTGACAAGCCACCGCGATCATGGCCAATTACCAAGAGACCGCGTGTGGACTTTGTGTGAAAAGTTCCTGGAGCTTTTCGAGTAAATACCTTAGGTTCAGCGATCTTGATCTGATCTAGCCACGACGTATCTGCCTCACCAATGAGTGGTTCCTCAAATTGAACATTGAGATGGACTGGACCAGATTGGAGTGAGTTAAAGGGAAGTTCCATCGGAAATGCCGACCCTGATACATCAGCAAAGTAGCGCACTGCTTTGCCAAATATCCGTGCCTGTTCAGTAGTTTGATTTGCACCTGTTCTGCGAAGACGAGCTGGGCGATCGGCTGTGAGCAGCAGCAATGGCGCATTGCTATGTGAGGCTTCAAGAACGGCTGGATGAAAGTTAGCCACTGCTGTTCCACTTGTGCAGATAACTGGAACTGGACGTCCTGTCACCTTAGTCAGACCAAGTGCGAAAAATGCTGCACCACGTTCATCAATCTTTACATGAAGCTGAATCAAACCTGCCTGCTCTGCTTGGTAGAAGGCGATAGATAGCGGTGCGTTACGCGATCCAGGAGCAAGAACAACATCAGTAATTCCAGCTTCGACAATTTGACGCACGATTACGCGAGCGAGGGTTGTTGCTTCACTCATGCAAGTAACTTCCCGACTCTCATGGCGCGATTCTTCCACCATTCAAAGCGATCTGGTGACACATCAAGACCATCTAACTGTGGAGATATCTGACCTAGCGCGATCTTTCCATCAACAATCTGGTGCTCTGCAACATCTGCAGAGAGAAGTGAGCCTGTGCCTAAACCGCAATCAAAGGTGAGGTCCTTAATGCTTGCAGCAAGGTCGAGTCCGTATTCGATTCCGATCGCACTTTCTAGCGCGCTCGATACAACGACAGGAAGTCCATGATGGGCTGCAATATCTAAAGATCGTTGGATACCACCTAGCGGTTGAACTTTAAGCATCACAATATCTGCTGCATCGGTGAGATCGACTTTAAATGGATCGGGTGCTTTACGAATGATTTCATCTGCTGCAATGCTTAGTGGAATCTTTATCTTTGCTTTAAGTTCGCGTAATTCTTCGATAGTTGCACAGGGTTGTTCGACGTATTGAAGTGGGCCGATCTCTTCGTAATATGCGTATAGATTGGTGAGGGCTTCATCTACAGACCAGAGTCCATTGACATCAACGCGGATTGCAGACTGTGGTGCGAGTGTTCGCACTCGTGCAAGTCTGGCGATATCTTCGCCAAGGTTCTTGCCCACCTTTACTTTGAAAGTCTTTGCCCCTGAATAAGATTGCATCAGGGCTTCGATCTCTTTTTTATCGTTGAGTTCTGGGATTGTGCCGTTGATTGCAATGGCATCTCGGAAACGTGCAGGGCGAGCAACTGTTGCGGCCTCTATCGCGCTAGCAAGCCATGGCCGGCACTCGTTATCGTCGTATTCCAGAAATGGTGAGAACTCCCCCCATCCTTGTAGGCCTTGCATTAGCGCAACTTCGCGATAGGTAACACCGCGAAAATTGGTACGCGTAGGAAGATTAATTACGCGAAGTGTTGCAAGGAGGTCATCGAGCATAAGTTTTATGGGCGCTTAGGGAATTTACCGAAATCAGGAGCGCGCTTTTCTTTATAAGCATCGCGACCTTCTTGTCCTTCTTCGCTTAAGTAGAAGAGCAATGTGGCATCGCCGGCAAGTTGTTGCACTCCAGCTAATCCGTCATCTGCTGCATTCATACTTGACTTCAATAGACGAAGTGCCATTGGAGAGTTGCGTAGCATTTCGCGACACCAAGAAACTGTTTCGGCTTCTAGTTGATCAACTGGAACAACAGTATTGATAAGCCCCATTGCGAGCGCTTCTTGCGCATCGTATTGACGGGTCATAAACCAAATCTCGCGCGCCTTCTTCTGGCCAACACTTGCTGCAAGTAGCCCTGAACCGTAACCACCATCGAAAGATCCAACCATTGGTCCGGTCTGTCCGAACTTGGCATTCTCTGCTGCAATCGTAAGGTCGCAGACAACATGGAGAACATGTCCGCCACCGATGGCCCATCCGGCGACCATTGCGATAACTGGCTTAGGTGTTCTGCGAATTTGAATCTGTAGATCTAAAACATTGAGGCGTCCAACACCACTCTTTGCTAATTCATCATCACCGAGATATCCATCATCTCCGCGAACGCTGATATCTCCGCCAGAGCAAAATGCTTCACTACCTTCGCCGGTCAAAATGATGACGCCGACCTCAGAGTTATCGCGGGCGAGTGAGAATGCCTGTTGTAATTCGATGATTGTCTGAGGTCTAAATGCGTTACGTACTTCTGGGCGGTTAATGGTGATCTTCGCGATTCCATCTCCGACTTCGTACTTCACATCGACAAACTCAGATCCACCCTTTGCGGGTACCCACGCTGGGATAGTGCGATCTCCGAACTCACGCTTGATTGGCTTACTCACGATTCCTCCAACTTTTCTCTTCAGGCGATAGCCTACGCGGGCTATGGATATGTCGCCGAACTCAGATACCCGACCTCGTCCTGTGGTCGCGATCGATCCCCTCACACCTATTAATCAGGTGATGGTGATGCTGGCCGAAGGGTTGGCTGGGCGGGGATCAGCCTTAAATTTCACTGATCACACCATTGAATCGGTACCGGCTGATGTCTCAGTGATTGTGCAGACAACGGGATCTTCGGGAGCGCCAAAGTATGTGGGCTTAAGCAGATCGGCACTTATTACATCGGCGAGATTATCACTTGAATATCTTGATGCGTCCCCTGGTGATCTCTGGTCGCTTCTTTTGCCGTTACACCATATCGCTGGGATAAATGTTTTAGTGCGCAGTCTCGAGCTTGGAACTACTCCGATTGATTTACGTGAAAGCAAGAGTTATACAGATGTAGATTTTACCGCCGTTGTTCCGACCCAGATTTTTAGCGCGCTCAACGGCGATCAAGAATTATTGACTCACCTGCAATCTGCCAAGAAAGTACTAGTTGGTGGCGCTGCCCTTACTGACGAGCTTTATCAAAGTGCAGTGAGTGCCGGAATTTCAATTGCTCGTACATATGGAATGTCTGAGACTTCAGGTGGTTGTGTCTATGAAGGCAAGCCTCTGGGTGAGACGCAAGTGCGAATTTCAGAAGATGGATTTATCGAAATTGCTGGTCCAACAATTGCATCTGGTTATTTCCAAGATCCTGCATCGTGGTCTGAAAGTTTTTATGAAGGATGGTTTAGAACATCAGATCTAGGTCAGATTGATAGCACTGGAACACTCTCAATCCTCGGACGTGGCGATGATCTCTATATCTCTGGCGGAGAGAAAGTTTCTTTTGCTGCAGTAACGAAGAAACTTGAAGAGAGATATTCGCAGAATAATTGGTTTGCCTTAGCCCTGGATGATCTCAAATGGGGTCAGCGACTAGTTATCGCAGTCGCTGGTGAGAATCCGCCAACACAAGAAGAGATTGGATCTCTACTGGGAGATGCATTGGGAAGTGCTGCCAAACCAAAGCAGTACTTAACTTTTGAAACTTTTCCGCTGATTGGTATCGGTAAGATTGATCGCCTTGCAGTAAGAAAACGAGCAGAGGAAGAATTTAATGGCTAATCCAGCGAATAATGTGTGGATTATTGGTGCTCGCCTTCGTACATTGCCAGCAGCGATTGCGCCCGTAGCAGTTGGTAGCGCTCTTGCTGGCGATGACTTCCACCTTCTTCCTGCATCTCTAGCTCTCCTTGTGAGCCTGAGTCTTCAAGTAGGTGTGAATTACGCAAATGATTACTCAGATGGAATTCGCGGCAGTGACGATAAGCGCGTCGGTCCAGTGCGCATTACTGCCGGTGGTCTCGCATCCCCTGCAGCGGTCAAGCGTGCAGCCTTTATCTCATTCTTTGTTGCATCTATCGCCGGGCTAGCACTTTCAGCGATGAGTACGTGGTGGATGATTCTTGTTGGAGTTCTTTCAATCGCTGCAGCTTGGGGCTACACGGGCGGTAAGAATCCTTATGGCTACAAGGGCCTTGGTGAGATTTTTGTATTTATCTTCTTCGGCCTTGTGGCAACTGTTGGAACTTTCTATGTGCAAGCCGATGCGATTACAGGGTCCGCACTTTTGGCTGGAACTATTGTCGGTTTCTTAGCCTGTGCCATTCTTGTCATTAATAACATTCGAGATGGCGCCTTAGATGCTGAATCTGGCAAGAAAACTTTGGCGGTGCGTATCGGAGATCGCAACTCCCGACTTCTCTACAGCACGTTGGTGGTCAGCCCATTTATTCTCACCGCAGGATTTGGCACCCCCTGGACGCTCCTGACTTTGCTCACCCTGCCAAAGGTGGTTTCAATTCTGCGCACCCTATGGACCGGGGCCTTGGGGCGAACGCTGATTCCGTTACTGGCGAAGACTGGCGAACTTCAGATTCTCTTCTGCCTTGCCCTATCTCTCGCACTCATTCTGCAGCGGCTAGTATAAGTTCATGGTCAAATTCTTCATCTTCCTGACAATTGCATTGGCTGCCTTGCAGCTCTATGCATTTGTTGATTGTGCGATGCGTGAAGATTCAGAGATTAAGCGTCTTCCAAAATGGGGATGGCTTCTCATAATCTTCTTTGGTCAAGCAATTGGTGCGATCGCATTTATTGTTGCTGGAAGAAATCCGAAGGGTGGCGGTGGAAGAAAGAAGGGTCCACAGCGCCGAATTCTTCCTCCGGATGATGATCCTGATTTCTTACGTAAACTCTAAAATCTTTTAAAGACCTGAGTACGTATGCTTTCCAGTTCCCCAGACATTGACATATACATAGTTAAATAAGAACGTTGACCCTGCAAAAAGACAGAGCCATGCAGCGCGACGCCCCTTCCAACCAGCTGTCACACGTGCATGCAAATATGCAGCGTAGGCAACCCATGTAATAAAGGCCCACGTCTCTTTTGGATCCCAGCCCCAGTAACGACCCCAAGCGCTCTCAGCCCAAATCGCTCCTGCGATGACAGAAAATGTCCAGAGTGGAAATACAAATGCAACTAATCGATACGAGAGTTGATCGAGGAAATCAAGTGATGGCAGTCGTTCTGCCCATGCAGGACGCCCAGAACCTCTCTCGCGTGAATCAAGATAGAGGAATGCACCTGCGATGATATTTGAAAAGAGAAATACGCCACCAGAAATAATTGCTGTGATGACGTGAATGATCAACCAGGCAGAGTTAAGTGCTGGCACCAGCGGTGCGCTATCACGGTAGAGCAAAGTGATAGCGGTTCCCAGCGTCAGCAGAGCTCCAAGAGATACAAATAGTCCGAGCCACCTGAGATCATGTTTGCGCAGTGCAATGAGATAAGCACCAACAAAGGCGAGTGCGCCAGTAATTGAGAACTCATACATATTGCCCCAAGGGACGTGGCCATTTGCTAGCCCGCGCGCAACAACTCCAACAAAAAGCAAGATAAATGCCAGCAACATAAATCCTGTTCCTATGCGGGCTGCTTTCTCTGCCTTGCTGTAATCCATTTTTTGAAGATCAGCACCACCAGCAGGAACTCTTACCGCCCATGCTGTTTCAAAAGCGTGCACTACTAGTGAGAGAGCAAATACACCCATCGCGCTATAGATAAAGTTATTGGAGAGATAGGCCCATGTTGTCTGCGTCATTTCTCTCCCTTTACATGTCGCGTGAACTTATCTAATTCAAGATCAAGTGCTGCTGAATTATTTTTCGCTAGACCCGCAATTTCAACCTGTCCATCTGGCAGAACTCGAAGCCAGATACGGCGGCGGAAACCAAAGAGTGAAGCGAGTAATCCTGCTAAGGCAAGAATACCGCCGATGAGCGAGTAGGTCTTGCCGGGATCACGAACAACTGCGAGGTTGATCCATGGTTCAACTTTTTCAAAGGTAATGCTTCCACCAGTGAAATCAAATCGCTCACCAGGTGAGAGTGAATCCAGCGCAATACGCGTCATCTCGGTTGTATCTATTGTGTAAATTGATTGTGGGATTCCAGTATCGAGACCTAGATCACCTTCCCAAATTGAAAACAGTAGACGGGGTTTAAGTAACTCTGGGTAGACAGAGACCCCGCCAGCTTCTGGATCTCGCTGGTAGGTAGGGAGAAATGATGAGACAAAACCTAACTGTGGCGATGCTTCTGGAACTTTGATCGAACCAATAGAACGCAGGTTGGAATCCTGTGGCAAGAAAGTTACTGGACCTTGAAAAGTCACGTTTCCTATTTCATCGCGCACCGTTACAAAAGGCGCGTAACCGTTTGCTTGTAGATACACCCGCGAGGATCCAAATGTCAGAGGGCTATTTACTTTGATAACTTCTTCAGTGGTATTTCCTGCTTCATCTTCAATACTCACATAGGCTGCATAATCAAGTGGGCTATTTGTGACTGGATCGTACTGAGCGACAAACTTATTGAGTCGCACTGAGAAGGTATTGAGCGATCTCTCATTGGTGAGCTTGCCATAGGAAAGTGAGTCATAGCTGGTCGCAAGATTAATAAAGCGTTCACCAGTAACAATAATCGCATCGCCTCTCATTCCAAAGAGAGATCCAATACTGACGCCAATTAAAATCAAAATGAGTGAGAGATGAAAGAGTAGGTTTCCAGATTCGCGGATATAACCTTTCTCAGCCGAGATTGAGCCATCTTGTTCGCGGATTCGGAATCGCTCTTCCTTAAAGAACTCTCGTGCGCGATTTGACTCTTCCCCTTCGCTAGGAAAGATAGTAAAGCCCTGTAACTTCTGTAAGTTCTTTGGTGTGACTGGAGGTTTAGCTCGAACCAATTTCAGGTGTTCGAAAGTACGTGGGAGCACGCAGCCAATAAGTGAGATAAAAAGCAAAATGTAAATTGCGCTAAACCATGGGGCAGAGAAGACATCAAAGCCGCTGAATCTATCGATCCACTTGGCAAGGGTTGGATCATTTATAAAGTACTCGCGCACAGCCATTGGATTTTGATTGCGCTGAGGCAGTAGCGAACCTGGGATAGATGCAATTGCCAAGAGCATCAGCAGGATGAGTGCTGTGCGCATACTTGTCAGTTGGCGCCAAGCAAAGCGGGCTAATCCCCCAGCGCCGATTTCTGGAACCTCAATCTCTTTTTCGATACTCATCAGATCACCGGGGTAAATTCACTAATTGTCGAACGCAGATCAATCATCAAAGAATTCCAGATCCCAGTAACTTGAAGTAGACCAATCATGATCAGGAGAACTCCGCCAAAGATTGAAATTGCTCGACCATTGCGCGTAAGAAACTTACGGAGTCGCTCTGATTTATCGAAGAAGAGACCAGTTGCAATAAAGGGTAGACCCAATCCAATGCAGTACGCGAATGATAAAAGCGCTCCACGGAATGCACTTGATTCAGAGAAGGCCAACATTTGTACCGTAGCCAAAGCTGGGCCGATACATGGTGTCCAGCCGATTCCAAAGAGGAAACCCAAAACTGGAGCGCCGATAAGCCCACCAGTTGTTGAGATGCGTGGACGCAACGTTGGCATCATTGGAAATGCTCCGGCAAAAATCACACCGAGCGCAATTGTAAATATTCCAAGTACGCGCGTAATGATCTCTTCATGGACTGAAATCTGAGCACCAATACTGCCAAAGAGAAGTCCGTAAGAGATGAAGAGGGCAGAGAAACCGAGAACAAATAGAAACGAGCCGAGAAGGATTTTTCCTCTGGCCTGTGAATATCCTGCCGCAAAGGAAAGATAGCCTGGTACTAACGGTAAGACGCATGGAGATACAAAAGAGACAAGCCCTGTAAGGACCGCAAGCGGAATCGCAAAGAGAATAAAGCCATCGAAAAGGTTATTTACAAAGAAGTCGACCATCAGCCTTGAACCTTTTCAATTAACGCACTCAAGGATCCAATGGTGACAACCCCTGAAACTCGTGCCGCAACGAAACCCTTGTTATCAATAATGATTGTTGAAGGTATTGCATTGGCTGGAAGTGAACGTTTAAAGCCAATCAGTAGCGCATCATCTATCAGCGTTGGGTAGGTAATGTTCTTCGTACGAACAAAGGCTTCCGCGTTAACGAGGTTATCGCGCGTAAGAATGCCGACAAATGCCACATCAGGATATTTCTCTGCAACGGCTACTAGCGCTGGCGCTTCTGCTCTGCATGGAGAACACCACGAGGCCCATACATTGACCACTGCAACTGTGTTTGCAGGAAGGGTGTAATTAACCCCAGTTAACGTCATCCCACTCAAGGTAGGTGCTTTCTCTCGAGACCCTTCTTTGATAAATGTTTGTGCTCCACTTCCAACAACAAAACTTTCTTCAGTTGTTGAGCTTCCGCCACCAGAGCATCCAGCAAAGATCAATAAGCCTGCGGTGAGCAAAATTAATGATCTACTTCGCTTCATTATTTCTTCTCTGGCAGAAGGTGTGCTGCAGGTTCGCTATATGACGTACCTTCAATTTCGCCATTATCGTTAAAGTGGATACTTGTTATCGAAGCCAGTGTGCACTCTCGCTTACGTGGATCATGAAGCAGTCTTCGACCTTCAATGGCGCTGCGCAAAATCCAAATTGGTAATTGATGTGAAACGCATATGGCATCTTTCCCATTTGCTGCCTTATGTGCAGAGAAAACTGCAGCGAGCATGCGGTTAATCTGCTCAACATATGGCTCACCCCATGATGGCTTCCACGGATTCCATAAGTGCTTCCACGCAGATGGATGGCGAAGAACTCCGTCACCAATTCCAAATGGCTTGCCCTCGAAAATATTTGCAGCTTCGATAAGCCGGTCATCGGTGGTAATTGAAATGTTATTGGCAGCAGCGATTGGCGCTGCAGTTTCTTGAGCGCGCTGCAGAGGTGAGACATGGAGTGCACCCAAATCAATTGTTGTTGACCATTGGCCTAGAACTCCAGCCATCTGTTGCCCACGATCTGAGAGCCTCCAACCAGGTTGGCGACCATAGAGAATCTTCTCTGGATTGTGGACTTCTCCATGGCGGATCACGTGGACGCTATTGCTCATAGGCCAACTATAAAGGCGTTTGGGATCTACTTCGCTATGGTTAAGCCATGGCAGTCGGAGAGAAGCAGGCTGCATTCTTTGATGTAGATAACACTCTGATCCGTGGTTCTACGATCTACTTCCTGGGCCGCGGCATGTATCAACGCGGGTATTTCACAAAGGCTGATATCTCTCGATTCGTCTTAGCAAATTTACGATTTCGCTTAACGGGTACTGAAAAGCGTGAAGAGATTGAAAAATTTCAGAATGCCGCAACTAGTTTTATTGGTGGACATAATGTCCAGGACATCCAAAATCTTGCTCAGGAAATCTATGACGAATACGTCTCCCCTGCGCTCTGGTTGGGCACTATCGAAATAGCAAAGAAACATTTAGCAGATGGCGTCGAAGTGTGGCTCGTCACAGCAGCCCCTGAAGATATGGCAACGCTGATCGCAAAGAGACTTGGATTAACTGGGGCGCTCGGCAGTAAGGCAGCGATTACAGACGGTGTCTATACCGGAGAGATGAATGGACCCTTGTTACATGGTCGCGAAAAAGCAATCGCGGTAAAAAGACTTGCTGAAGAACGTGGCTTTGACCTACAACAATGTTTTGCATACTCAGATAGTTTTAACGATCTGCCACTTCTTGAAACCGTTGGACAGCCCTCAACAATTAATCCTGATGCCAAGTTGCGTATTTGGGCTACACGCGAGCGTTGGCCAATTCATGATTTTCGCCGAGCCCGAAAGATCAATCGATTCCTTGGGCCAGCAATTTCCCGCCTTGCATCAATCGGTGCGCTCATTAAGCCTCGGGGTCATCGCCGCTAACTCTTGATGTCACAGATTGACCCTTTCTGCATTAATGTAGGCAGGTTATGGAAATTCGTTCATTCGCTGATTACCTACGTGGGTTAGATGACGCTGCCCTTTTGCGTCTCTTCACTCATCGTCCAGATTTAATCGCGCCCGTTCCACCAGATATGGCCAGCCTTGCTGTGCGCGCATCATCAGCGCCATCACTTGCTCGATCAATTGATTCACTGAACGCGTGGCAATTTCAAGTGCTTGAGGCGTGTGCTGTGGCGAGCGAACCATTTACTGAAAAGATTGTTGCGGCACTTACTGATAAGCCTGCGATCTTTGTTATTCCTGGGTTAATCGAACGTGGATTAATTTATCCGGCAGATGATGGCCTCAGAATGCCCACAACGTTACGTGAATTACTTGGAAACGAAGTTGCTCAGCTTGGTCCTTCTTCAATGGCAAAACTCAATCTCAAAAAGTTAAGTGATGCCCCACCTAGCGCGAAGAAGATTCTCGATGCCATGGCATGGGGCCCACCACGTGGCACTGTCGCAGATATTAAAAAACCAGGTGCAGGAGTTCAATGGTGCCTGGAAGAGGGATTTCTCATTCCATATAGCCAGACAATTGTTGTGATGCCGCGTGAAGTCGCGATTGCACTCAGAGGCGGAAAAGTACATAAAGAGCAACGCGTTAATTCTCCAGAAATTTCATACTCATTCACCGCTAAAGATAGAAAAGGCCTTGATAACGCATCGATTGCAAATATAACTACCTTCTTGCGATGGGTGGAAGAAGTTCTCAATTTTTGGGCGCAAGATCCACCGACTGCGCTGCGTTCTGGAGGTTTAGGGGTTCGAGATCTCAAAGCGTTAGCGCTACACATTGGTGTTGACGAGAACTGTGCAGCCTTTGTTGCAGAGCTCTGTTACATCAGCGCACTTCTTACAATTGATCCCGATGATCGCATCTTGCCGACAACTAATTTTGATATTTGGCTTACGCAACGATCTTCAGATAAGTGGTTGACGCTGGCATCAGCGTGGATTTCGACGTCTCGCGTCAGCGGTTTAGTTGGCAACGAAGATTCAAAGAACATCGCACCCCTTGGCCCAGAACTTGATCGCGTTAATGCCGCATCGGTGCGATCACTCGTTCTCTCACTTCTCAGAGATAATCGTGATGGTGCGATTACACCAGATTCAATGGTGGCACTGGCATCGTGGCATCGACCATCTAAACGCATTGGTGGAATCCCAGCGCCTCACATTCTCTTTACTCTCCGTGAGGCTGAATGGCTTGGGGTTACAGGTCAGGGAGTTATCTCCGACTATGGTCTTGCTCTTCTTGATGGAGCTGCACTCGATCAAATTGATATCGATCTTCCGGAAGAAGTTGATCACATCCTTATTCAAAGTGATAACACAGCAATTGCTCCAGGGCCACTTGCCCAGGAAGTTGCTCAGGAGATGGCTCTTCTTGCAGATGTTGAATCACGAGGTGGTGCCACTGTCTTTAGATTTACTGATTCAACGATTCGCAGGGCGTTGGACCACGGCAAAACTGGTGAGGATATAACAAAGTTTTTAAAGGCAACATCTAAGACTCCAATGCCACAACCACTCGAGTACTTAATCGCAGATGTTGCTAAGAAGCATGGAAAGTTGCGAGTGGGTGCAACCACATCATTTATTCGTTGTGAAGATCAATCTGTGATCGTCGCAATTCTCAGCGATAAGAAGCTCGATGGGCTGGGATTTAGAAGAATCGCTGCGGAGGTTTTGATTAGCGATCTAGAGGTAGATGATGCCGTCAATGTTTTACGTAACGCTGGCTATCTTCCTGCCATCGAAGATTCAAAGGGAATTTTATTAAGCGGTGCTCGGGTTATGCGTTCTCAAAGTAAGGCCAGACCCCCTCGCATCGTAGGTGAAATTGATTCGCCAACAGATAGTGTTCTTGAAGGAGCGGTCCGCGTACTTCGCACCGGTGAAAAATCTAGCCATCGCCAAAGCACTCTTCGAAATATCTCTTCGTCAGCCCTCGGTGAACTTCCCCGATCTACTGCAAATGAAACTCTTGAATTGCTCTCTCATCACCTGACACATTCTGCAGATACATCTCTATCTATTGGATATGCCGATAACAATGGCTTGATTTCACACCGCATCATTGACCCGCTCAAACTCTCAGCCGGCACGCTTCTCGCTCGAGATCATGCAACGGGAGAGATCACAACCTTTAGAATCGCTCGAATTACGGGGGTGGCTTCGCTATGACAAGCCAGAACTCTTCTGAATACGGCAGACTTACCCCTATGTTGGCAGCCCTTGAAGCTCTTGTTCGGTGTGAATCCCCCACTGAAGATATAGATGCATGCCGCAACGTTGTTCGACTCGCTAGTGATATTGCAACGCGTGTGCTTGGAACGCCAGCAGAGATTAAAGAAATTGAAGGGCGTCCAGTTTTCTGGTGGGGTTCCCCTGAACCAGAAGTTATTCTCTTAGGACATCTCGACACTGTTTGGCCTCATGGTTCATACCAACCACTGTGGGAAGTAGATGGAGATGTTGTGCGAGGCCCGGGAGTCTTTGATATGAAGGCTGGCTTCTTACAGGCGCTCTATGCCCTCAAAGGAATCGAAGGTTCGGTTGCGCTGATTGCAACGACAGATGAAGAAACTGGTAGCCACGCTTCACGCAAACTTATTCTGGATCTATCTGCAAAGGCGAAGGCAGTCTTGGTACTAGAGGCTTCCCTTGATGGAAAAGTGAAGACAGGTCGCAAAGGTACTTCCATGTACCAAGTTCATGTTCATGGACTTGCTTCACATGCAGGACTTGAGCCTGAAAAGGGAGTAAATACCACAACTGAAATTGCACATGTAATTTTGAAAGTTACTGAACTAGAAAATCCTGAACATGGAACATCTGTAGTTCCAACTGTTCTGCATTCGGGAAATACAACAAATACCGTTCCAGATCATGCAATCCTTGATATCGACATTAGGTCATTTTCTCTCGCTGAACTAGAGCGAGTAGATACCGCAATCAGAGGACTACAGGCTGAAAACCCAAAGGCTCGAATCGAAGTAACGGGTGGAATTAATCGCCCACCACTACAAGAGCAATCAACTGCCGATCTTTATCAGCGAGTAGAGAAAGTTGCAGCGACGCTAGGAATGCAACCACTCGGAAGTGCCAAAGTTGGTGGAGCTAGCGATGGAAACTTTGCTGCTGCTGCCGGGGCACCTGTTCTTGATGGGCTAGGCGCTGTTGGTGGTGGTGCCCATGCACCAAATGAATGGTTAAGTGCAAAAACTCTCGAACCACGGACAGAGTTACTCCACGCGCTCATTGTGGATCTACTTAAATGAGCAACGGCCCACTCATTGTTCAAAGCGATAAGACACTCTTATTAGATATTGATCATCCCGACTCTGTTGAATGTCGCCGAGCAATTGCACCATTTGCAGAGCTAGAGCGATCTCCAGAGCACATTCATACATACCGACTGACAAATCTTGGTTTATGGAATGCGCGCGCTGCTGGCCATGATGCCGAATTAGTTATCGACACACTTATTAAGTATTCGCGCTATGCCGTTCCGCACTCAATTCTTATTGATGTGGCCGAGACGATGTCACGGTATGGGCGCTTGCGACTAGAAGCAGATCCCATTCATGGCCTTATTCTCGTCACAACAGATACAGCGGTGCTTGAAGAGGTAATCCGAGCCAAGAAGATTGCGCCATTGCTTGGTCCACGTATTGATGCTGAAACCATTGCAGTGCACCCAAGCCAGCGCGGTGCCATTAAGCAATCGTTATTGCGCCTTGGTTGGCCGGCTGAAGATTTCGCTGGATATGTTGATGGACAAGCACATGAGATCGCACTTCGTGAAGATGGTTGGAAGATTCGCCCTTATCAAGAGCTCGCCGCAGAAGGTTTCTGGCATGGCGGCTCCGGCGTTGTAGTTCTTCCTTGCGGTGCGGGAAAAACTATCGTGGGGGCAGCTGCGATGGCTCACGCAAAAGCAACAACGCTGATTTTGGTGACAAATACCGTTGCGGCAAGACAATGGCGAGATGAATTACTTCGTCGCACAACTCTTAATGAAGATGAGATTGGTGAATATTCAGGAGCGAAGAAAGAAATTCGCCCAGTCACAATCGCGACTTATCAGGTAATGACAAAGAAGAAAAATGGTGTCTACGCACACCTTGATCTCTTTGATACCCATGACTGGGGTTTAATCATTTATGACGAAGTGCACCTTCTACCAGCACCGATCTTTCGATTTACTGCAGATATCCAATCACGACGTCGCCTTGGATTAACTGCCACATTGGTCCGTGAAGATGGAATGGAGGGTGAGGTCTTCTCACTCATCGGCCCAAAGAGATTTGATGTGCCTTGGAAAGAGATTGAATCTCAAGGGTATATCGCCCCGGCAGAATGTATTGAAGTGCGCGTAAATCTCTCAGAGTCAGAACGGTTGCTCTATGCAACGGCTGAACCTGAAGAGAAGTATCGATACTGCTCAACGACAAAGACAAAGAGTGAAGTCGTACAAGAGTTGGTTTCATATCACGCAGATGAACAAATTTTGGTTATCGGTCAATACATCACCCAATTAGATGAACTCTCTGAAACTCTCGGAGTACCTTTGATCAAAGGGGATACCCCAGTAAAAGAGCGTGAACGTCTCTTTGCTGCATTTCGAACAGGGGAAATTACCTGTCTAGTGGTTTCAAAGGTGGCTAACTTTTCTATCGATCTACCCGATGCAACAATTGCAATTCAGGTATCTGGCGCATTCGGTTCAAGACAAGAAGAGGCGCAGCGCCTTGGGCGAATTCTTCGCCCGAAGGCAGATGGCAGAGGGGCAATTTTCTACTCAGTTGTATCTCGAGATACCGTTGATCAAGATTTCGCCGCTAATCGCCAACGGTTCCTAGCCGAGCAGGGGTATGCCTACCGGATTATTGATGCTGACGATGTTTTTCAAGGGAAGATCTAAATCTTTCGACATCTACCTTGTAGAAATCGTGATGCTTTCCGTCAATATGAATGACAGGAATTTGATCGCTGTATAAATCTATTAACTCCTTGTTACCTTCAATATAGATAACATCGATTTGAAAATTCAATTCTTTATCGAGTGTTGAGAGCGTTTCAATTGCGAGTTCGCATAGATGGCAACCGTGGCGTGAATACACGGTAACAGTCGTCACTTTTTTGTACTCTTAAAAATTCGTGCAGAGAGTTCTTCGGCAACTAACTTCACATCCCCCTTTGCCCGAACCGCATTGCTTTCAGCGTTCTTGAGAATGGTTTCCACACTTGTTGTTGTTACGGTACCCACAAGTGGACCGTAGCTTTTTGAGAAAAGCATGTGAGCAATTGCGCCAACGGCCGCGGCTAGATCACTTCGCGCCTCATCGAGTGTAATTTCACGACCATTGGCCCCGATTGTGAATTCGGTGAGAGGTGCCTTCTCGTTTCGAATCCGAGTAAAGACATCGCTAGTAGCGCTTGGGTTACCTGTCTCAGCCATTTTCCTATTCTGGCACCCTGATAGATTTAGCGCCATGCGAGCCGGCAAATCCTTCACTACACGGATTGCCCTGCTCATTCTGGCCCTGTTGGCCACTCTCACTCCAGCTGCAACTGCGCAATCTTTATACAAGTACGCGCCTGCAACGCAATGGGGATACACATTCGCAGGACCCGCAACATCTGCAACACTAGTTAAAACATCACCAGTACTCCCACGTAGTGCTAATCTTGAAAAGCGATCAGATATCCAAGTTAATTACACAAATTTTCCTGAATGGGCAAAGAATGAGCTACAGCTTGCTGTTGATGTGTGGTCAGCGAGCTTTGAATCAAAGGTCACAATCAAAATTGATGCGACATGGAGTAATTCTCAATCTGTAGCCGTCTTAGGAAGTGCTCGTCCGGGGGGTTACTTTGCTGGATTCTCTGGCGCTCCTGATTCAAGTCTGTGGTATCCATCAGCGCTAGCAAATGCTCTCGCGGGGAAAGATCTTGATGTAAGAAATTCCGAGATGATCATTAATGTGAATGCACGCGCAGCGTGGAATCGTCGTGGCGACAGCGCGCCGACAACTCGCGAATATGATCTACGATCTGTGTTTATCCATGAAATGGGCCACGGCCTAGGTTTTCTATCAAATAACGTCTATGACTCAATTCTTGGATTTGGATCCATCGAACAACCAACTCCATTTGATGCATTTGCACAGACTGAAGATGGAAGACGTCTTGCTGATTTACCATCGCCATCGATCGAGCTAGGTAGAGCACTTCGTGCACCCCTTGTGTGGTCTGGTGCGAAGGCAATTGCGGCAAATAAAGGCACCAAGCCATTGCTCTTTTCGCCAATTGAATATGAAGATGGATCTTCAGTAAGTCATCTCGATGAAAAGGCGTATTCAAATAGCGGACTAGATGCGGTGATGACGCCGAATCTAGATGCGGGAGAAGTATTTGCCGGTCCTGGTCCTTTGTTATTGGCAATGATGGAGGATATGCGTACGAAGCCGCCTGCCGGTGTAGCTGTTGAACTTCCCACTGTTGTAAGAAATGCACAGGCTGTTGTCGCAGATGGTGCTGCTATTGTGAAATGGGATCCCCCAGCAAATCTACGTACCGCGCAAGTTACCGCCTATACAGTGCGAAATGTGAGGACAGGTGCTGAAAGAAGTGGCACAACGAGTCCGGTTGTCATGGGCGGATTAAAGAACGGCACATCACACACATTTACAATTACTGCGAGTAACTCTCTTGGCACATCTCCACTTGTGACAACCAATGCAGTAGTTCCAGAGCCTGCCTGGAAAGCCACGATTATTGATCCAAATGTTGAGCCAGCGCAGATTGCGACGACGACATTTAATAAAAAGCCAACGATTGTTTACTCCAATGGAGTTAACGGTGTTTTAAAGATGGCTATATGGAATGGGCTTGCTTGGAGAAAGACGACAATTGATGGCGCTGGCGGTACCAACCGAACAAGGAACGAGATCACTAGTCCGATTTCTTTGTGTATCAACGGCACCGGGACAAAGCAGCAACTTCATATGTTTTATGCCGATGGCACAGATAAAGATCTTCGACATGCAACATATGATGGAACAAAAGTCACTGTTGAAATTGTTGATGGAAACGGACCTTCAGTAAATAACTACGAGGATAAGGTCCGCGTTCGAACAGCAAGTGATGTGAGTGTCTCAAATGCCTGTCTGGCTACACCTACAGGGCTGCAGGTCTTTTATCGTGATGAATCTCAAGGAATTTTACTCGGCGCTTACAAACTCACAGGGAGTAACAAGTGGGTCTATGAACTTGTTGATGGCGATAGGAAAACTGATGGGCGCACAACAGGAGATGTGGCCTTCCATCTTGCTGCTGGCTATGACGGAAAAAAGAGCTACGTTCTCTATGACTCAGTCTTAGTGATTAATCAGAAGAAAGAAGTGACTTCGGGTGCGATTCGTTTAGCGACAAGAACGACAATTGATCCAACGAAGTGGGTCTTTCAAACTTTGGAAGAATCTTCTGAATCTCTTGCAATGACAGGCTATGACGTGGCGCTCTCGGTCACCCCTGATCGAGCCTTCGCCCTCTGGCTTGGAACATCTGCAATTCCAAAGCCGACTCAACTTCGATCTGCAACCCTTGGTAGCGGTGCAATAAACGTCCAAACTTTCGATACTGCCATATATGGAACTCCGAATAGATGGATACGGACCAATGGAAAATCAGCGCTCTTTAATTGTGAAGATCGACTCTGCTCCATTGATTTTGCGACAAAGAAAATTTCCCTGATCTCGCGTAACAGCGCGCTTAATGGCATCAGCGGGAGATGGATTACTGTTGGAGGAAAACTTTCTGTTGTTGCCCATATCGACGGCAATCTTTCACTTGCTCGGCCTTAACCTTTAAAAATTCCTGACGCACTTACGATCACTAGACCAACGCCACTCACATGGGCCATCGCCCGAACTGTTTTCACTTGATTTGCTCGCAGCGCTTGGGTAATCACGCCCTTGGCATCAAAGCGAAGTACAAGCGAGGTTGGCGTTGTTGGCCTCCACCCCGTTACACGTGGGATCGCCGATGTTGAGTTAAAGAGTGCGTAGTGCGATCCATTTGGACCACTTGCCGCTGCAATACTTGTTTGTGAAGGAAGACGAAGAGTCCACACTGGTGCAAAACTTGAGTTGAATTTGGTAAATGCACTCTCTGATTTGCCACCGGCTTTCACTTCTCCAGTGAGAAAGTATGTTGACGTTGCACTGAGCCAATTGCGTGTGGCCGAGTTAGCTGAGCTACGAACTACATTTGTAAGAGAACCAGATTTATTGACCTTTGCAAGAATTCCATCTCTACGACCAACGAGAGCTTTTCCGCCAAGAGATTCAGCACTTGAACCATAAATTTGGGCGGAGCCATCGCTATTTCGAAAAATTGATGTGAGTGAACTCTTCGCGGTACCGATCGTTACCGCTTTAGAGAACTTTCCATTGAGTGTTGCATTTACAAGAATGCTTCCCGCACCACGGTCTCCCAGAATCCAAATACCGTTGGAAGAGTGAGAAATGGCGGTAATCAGTGAAGGCGCTGTAGCCGAGTCAGTAAAGGTTGCAGTGAGCACACCATCTGGAGAAATCTTCCAGAGCGTTAATGTGTTGAGGTCAGCTCTTATCGGATTCACGGGTTCAACAATCACGCTATCGACATTGACCGCACCTGTTGTTGTAGAAACTGTCTCAGAAGTGGCTGATATCAACCCTGCCAGCCAGATATTTCCATCTTTATCAGATGTTGCAGCCATCGCAATCTGATCAGCGCGTTCCTCAAGAATTAGGGCCCATTTCTCTGTACCAGAAAAATCAAGTGAGGTGACTAAAACTTTCTTCTCTTCATTGGAGTACAGAGTTATTCCCTGATTATTGATTACTGCACCTTCATGATCGATTACTGTCGACACTTTACTTATCTCAACTGAAGCAATTGATTTTGGTGCAGCGCTTGAAAAAGGAGTTGAAGCAAGTGTTACTAAAAGAATAATGGGGATGATTGCTTTGCGGATCATGCTAATTCTTCACCACGATCACGTGCAGCTTTCATCGCGCGCGCAACAATCTCTGCCAGTTTATCTTCGCTAAATGATGCGAGCGCGGCAGCCGTTGTGCCATTTGGACTTGTGACTTTCTCTCGCAGAGTCGTTGGTGAATCTCCAGATCTCTCCAAGAGTGCGGCAGAGCCCGTGATTGTTTGAATTGTTAGCGTTGTTGCATCTTCTCGGCTCAGGCCTAGTGCAACAGCGCCATCAACCATCGCTTCAACGAATGCGAAGAAATATGCGGGCCCAGATCCGCTTGTAGCCGTCACAGCCCCTTGTAACGATTCATCAATTTCAATCGCCTTTCCAGCCGCGCTAAGAAATGATGAGATGAATGCTTCTTGTTCAGCTGTGACTCCAGCGCTACATGAGTACCCAGCCGCCCCAAGTCCGATCGATGTCGGCGTATTTGGCATCACGCGAACTATCGGATTTTTGGTTCCTAGGTGGCTGGCGATGAAGTCGATGCGTTTTCCAGCCGCAAAACTCATAACTAGCGCGCTCTTATTGATTACTGGTGAAATTTCAACAAGTAGCTCTTGCAGATCTTGCGGCTTTACGACCAGCAGGATCACATCACTACTTCCAACAGCTTCATTGAGAGTCTCTGAGATCACACCATATTTAGTGACTAACTCAGCAACACGTTCTCTTCGCTTTTCAACGATTGTAATCAGTGAAGGTGCAACACCTGCAAGGGCAAGGGCTGCGATTAAACCCTCTCCCATTACCCCGGCACCGATAACTGCCACTTTCTGCTGATTAGCCATAGCGAAAGAGTACGCGTAGGCTCTGCACCTATGTCTGAAGTTAAACCAGGTTTTGCCCGCGACTGGGTCGAATTCGCCGATCCCAACGACGAATTAGGAATTTTTAAATGTGACTTGACATGGCTCACATCTAATTGGACCTGCATATATGGCGATGGCTGTCAGGGTGTCTTTAAAGACCGTCCAAATGATGGATGTTGCACTGAAGGTGCGATGTACTCTGATGAGGACGATGAGAAGCGCGTGCAAGCCGCTGCTGCCTATCTGACCCCGCAAATGTGGCAGTTTTATGAAGAGGCGCGTCCAAAAAAGCCTGGCGGACTTCTACGAATAACAGATTTAGATGAAGATGATGAGCGCAAGACGAGAACTGTTAATGATGCGTGTATTTTTCTTAACCGTAAAGGTTATGAGGCGCCAGGTTTCACAGGTTCATTTGGTTGCGTACTTCATCACTTGGCTGAAAAAGAGAATAAACATTTTGTAGACACTAAACCAGATGTCTGTTGGCAGCTTCCACTTCGTCGTAGCTTTGAAGAACGTGAAGTGGGCGAGCGCGAATATTCAATCACTGTAATTGGTGAGTACGAGCGCCTTGGTTGGGGCGATGGTGGAGATGATTTTGATTGGTATTGCACAAGTAATACCGAAGCTCACGTCGGTCGCGAACCTGTCTACATCTCAAATCGCGCAGAACTTAAGGCGCTTATGGGCGAAGAGGCCTACGAGATTTTGGCGCGCCACTGCGATGCACGCATGGCGGGTATCAAAGATGCTCAAGCCCGCAGTCTTCCGCTCTTTGTTATCCAGCATCCAGCAACACTTCAAGCCGGCAAGTAAGGCGCGAGTCATACCTTTGCTTTAGGCTCACTCCATGGCCAAGGTTGAGAAAGATCCATTCCGCTGCACTGAATGCGGTTGGACATCCCAAAAGTGGGTAGGCCGCTGCGGTGAATGCCAGGCGTGGGGATGCGTTGAAGAGGTCGCTGCTCCGAAGAAACTCTCACTCGTTGCAGGAACTGTTTCACATGCAGCAACACCCATTGGCGATGTCGATCTGAGTTCCGCGCGCGCCCGCGAAACCGGCGTAAGTGAACTCGATCGCGTACTAGGTGGCGGTCTTGTTCCTGGTGCAGCAATTTTATTGGCAGGTGAACCCGGCGTTGGAAAATCAACTCTTCTCCTCTCAGTTGCTGCACAAACTGCCTCTAAGGGAATGAGCGCTCTCTACATTAGCGGTGAAGAGTCAGCATCACAGGTTCGTCTTCGCGCTGAACGTATCAACGCAGTTGATCCACAACTCTTTCTCGCATCTGAAACTGATCTCGGCGCAGTTATCGCGCATATTGATGCAGTTAAACCCGCACTTGTCATTATCGATAGCGTGCAGACAATCGGAAGCTCTGCCGCCGATGGAGCACCCGGTGGAGTAACACAGGTGCGTGAAGTTGCCGGGGCGCTTATCCGCATCTGTAAAGATCGTGATATCACGCTCTTGTTAGTTGGGCACGTCACTAAAGATGGCTCAATTGCCGGTCCGCGACTGCTTGAACATATCGTTGATGTTGTTCTGCAATTTGAAGGAGAACGCCATTCACGATTGCGACTCATTCGTGCAATCAAAAATCGCTTCGGAGCAAGTGATGAAGTGGGTTGTTTTGATTTAAGTGATACTGGGATCGAATCAGTGATTGATCCCACCGGTCTCTTCACCTCACGCCATAGCGAACCAGTTCCTGGAACATGCGTCACCGTCACACTCGAAGGGCGTCGCCCACTGCTCGCTGAAATTCAAGCGTTGGTGAGCGCTAGTCGCGAAAGTGATTTTGGAAATGCACGCCGTGTAACAAGTGGTCTTGATTCAGCCCGAACCTCTATGACTTTGGCCGTTCTTGAATTGCGCGCGGGTGTGCGAGTCGGTGGCCGAGATGTCTATGCGGCAACTGTTGGTGGTATGAAAATGTCAGAGCCTGCTGCAGATTTAGCGCTGGCACTTGCTGTTGCATCGGCTGCTAAGGGTCTGGCACTCCCCCCTGATCTTGTTGCAATCGGTGAGGTAGGCCTTGCTGGCGAGATTCGTAAAGTAAGCGGAGTTTCTCGCAGATTAGCTGAGGCGTATCGACTCGGATTTAAGAAGGCGTTAGTTCCCGCAGGCAGTGATGTAAAGATCGATGGCATGGAGATTATTGAAATCTCTCGCCTTGATCAAGGTTTAAAAAGGGTTGCGATCTCTGGGGAATGAAATCTCTTCATCAGCCAGTTTTAACTTGGTATCAAGAGAATAAACGCGATCTTCCTTGGCGCGATAGCGATCCATGGGGAGTTCTAGTAAGTGAAATCATGTTGCAACAAACTCCTGTTGCACGTGTACTTCCGATCTACATTCTATGGATGAAACGTTGGCCAACTGCCGCATCCCTTGCTCACGCAACTCCTGCCGAAGTAATTACGGCATGGGGGCGTCTTGGCTATCCGCGACGCGCACTTCGGCTACATGAATGCGCCAAAGTTATTACGAGTCAATATCACGGTGTAGTTCCAAAGACAGAGCAAGAGTTACGGGCACTTCCAGGAATAGGTGAATACACAAGTGCAGCGCTTGTCGCATTTGCATTTAACGGAAGATCACTCGTGCTCGATATCAATATCAGAAGGCTTTTTTCGCGCGTGATTGATGGTGTTGAAGTTCCAAAGACTGCACCAACAAAATCAGAGCGCGTTGCACGAGAAGTATTAATTCCAGAAAGGGATGCACACATCTGGGCTGCTGCAACAATGGAGCTTGGTGCTCTTATCTGTACCGCCAAAAAACCACAGTGCGGTCAATGTCCCCTTGCCAGCCAATGTAAGTGGCGCAGTCTTGACTATCCGCTCTCTGATCAACCTAAACGCACACAAACCTGGCATGGCACTGATCGACAATGCAGAGGTGTGATTGTTCAAGCCCTGAGAGAAAACCCTGTGCTTCAGAAGAAAGAGATCATGCTTCTGTGGGATGTTCCATCACAGGTCGAGAAGGCGCTTCTCACCCTGTTAGAAGATGGTCTTGTTGTATCCGTGAAGGGGCAACGCTTCTCGCTCCCACATCATTGATTTAAGGGTAAAATTCTCAAATGGATCACCTCGGCGGACTCAGAGCAGCGCTCGGTGAGAACGCATCACTTATCTCAGATCCCGAAATCACGGCGTCATACTCAAAAGATCAAGCACCTTTTGCACCACATGAGCCCGCAGCGCTCGTTCTTCTTGCAAAATCAACAGAAGAAGTCTCAAAGGCTGTGGCATATGCACATGCTCACAATATTCCTGTTGTTGCACGAGGTGCGGGCAGCGGACTCTCTGGTGGAGCAAATGCAACTTCAACATCGCTAGTTATCTCACTTGAGAAGATGAATTCAATTATTGAAATTGATGAAACAAATATGATTGCTCGGGTTGAGGCAGGTGTAATTAATCTTGATTTGGATAAGGCGGCAGAACTCAAGGGTCTGGCCTATCTTCCAGATCCTGCAAGCCGTGATTGGTCAACTATTGGCGGAAATGCAGCAACTAATGCCGGTGGAATGTGCTGCGTCAAATACGGGGTCACATCCGCCCACGTTCGCGCACTCACCGTTGTCATGGCAGATGGCCAAATCATAAACCTTGGTAGCGCTACGAAAAAAGCTGTTACTACCTTAGATCTCACACGTTTAATGATCGGTTCAGAAGGAACACTTGGAATCATCACTGAACTTATTGTTGGGTTGGCAGTACGCCCTGATACACCCGCCACAATCATTGCAACTTTTCCACATATCAAGAGTGCTGCAGCCGCTGCTGCTGCCCTATTAAAATTTAAGCCATCCATGTTAGAAATCATTGATCAGACAACTCTGAAAGCAGTTGAGGCATGGCACCCATTGGGATTTGAAATTGCAGGATCTGTTCTCTTAATGCAATTAGATGAAGATCAAGATCGTGCAGATGAAGTACTTACACTCTGTCAAAGTTTTGAGATGATCGATGGCGCTGCATCTACTGAAGCAGCAGATGCCGTTGAATTCATTCGTGTTCGCAAACTCGCCTACCCAGCACTTGAGCGCCTCGGTGCCACACTGCTTGATGATGTGGCAGTACCGATTTCCAAGATCGCCGAATTAGTTGAGCGAGTAGAAGCGCTCTCTTCAAAGTATGACCTCACCATCGGAATCTTTGGCCACGCTGGTGATGGAAATATGCACCCCACAATCGTTCACGACCATGGGGATCTCAAGGCGCAAGAGCGTGCAATTGCAGCATTTGGCGAAATTGTTGAGATCGCGCAATCTCTCGGTGGAACCGCATCGGGCGAACATGGAATCGGCTCAATCAAACAAGCTTTTGCAGCCAATGAGCTTTCACCCGCTGTCATCGAACTGCAACGTGCGATTAAGAAAGCATTTGATCCAAAGGGAATCCTTAACCCTGGGAAGAAGCTTCCTTAGCCGCTTTTCGAGATTTATTTTTAGCACTTTCAGCCTCCGATAATTTCTTTCCGGTGCGTCCGCTCACGGCTTCTCTCGATTCATCTAGGGCTTTCTTGGTTTCAAGCCAGTTTAATTGAGCCAGTGAAATACAGAGGCAGTCCACGACTGTTAATTGAGCAATTCGACTTGCCGTCGCTCCACTCCGAAAAAGGGTCTCCCTCGCAGAGGTGAAAAGTGTTAAATCAGCAATAGCAGTTGCTGGGCTCCGTAGAGCATTTGTAATAAGGATAATTTGAATTCCGCGTTTCTTAAATTCTGTCATAACTTCAATAATGTCGACCGTCGTTCCACTATGACTTATCGCAACCACAACATCGCCAGATTTCAATACAGAGATTGACGTTAATGCGGTATGAAAATCAGACCAAGCGATGGCGTTCTTTCCGAGACGATTTAGTTTGAGTTGTAAATCCATTGCGACGTAGCTACTTGATGCGAAACCTACAATTCCAATTGTTTGGGCCGAATTCCACGCATTAACTGTTTTTTTAAAGATTTGAACATCTAAACGTTCTGCCGTGGTCTGAATAGCCATCGCATCAGACTGAGCTACTTTCCGAATAACTTCCTCAGCAGAATCTTGAAGTGTTATTCCATTATCAAGTTCTGGAGGATATCCGATATTTGATTGTCGACTCAGTTGCCCAATGAGAGCCATACGAAATTCCGGGTAGCCTTTAAAACCCAGTGTTTTACAGAACCGAACCACGGATGCCACGGAGGTTCCACTACGCTCCGCAATCTGAGAAATATTCATCTGTGCAACTGTAATTGGATCATGCAATACGGCTTCAGCGATTGCAACCTCACTCGCGTGAAATGATGGAATTTGGTTCGAAATTTCTCCAATAAGATCACTGAGTTGAACTGAAGAAGTTTGTTTTTTTGGCATTTAAATTGCTCCTTCGATGACTTGACTAATTATATAGAGATGGTTTTTCATACACTCTTCCCCTTGTACCGGTCACGAATTGATTTGCGAATATCAAAGAAAAGATCCTCAGTCTTTTGCGGTTGTTCATCTGTTAGAAGCCGATTAGTCATTAAAACTAGCACCAGATTTGTTCTCGGATTTACTCCAAGAGCCGTTCCCGGAAAGCCCGTGTGGCCCCAGTATTCAATTTCACCCTCGTTCTCCCAGGTACGAAAACCAAAGCCTTGGATGGGATCCCTGCCCACAGTGAGAAATGTATTGAGAACGTGGCTATCAAAATAACCGTTGCCGTTGAGGCTCTCCAAAATTGCCTCGCCGTATGTCAAGAGATCTGTTGCAGTTGAGAAAAGCCCTGCATGTCCGCTGACACCCCCATAGAGATGAAATGCATTGCCATCATTTATTTCTCCCTCGAGAATGTGCGTGCGCCAACCAGCAAAATCCTCAGCGCTCTCATCTGTTGAGTATGGGGTTTGATTTCTCACCATCTCAAGTTCTGCACGGTCACCAAATGATGAAGCAAAGACATTACTAGCATCAGATGGATGTGCAAACTGCGTTGACGTTAACGACAGAGGGGTTCCCACTAACTCTCTAAAAGCCTCGTCTAGAGTTGTTGTGAGTATCTCTGTGATGATATTTCCAAGAGTTATGAATCCTAGATCCGAGTAGTGACGCCCTTCGGAATATTTGTATCCCTCTTGCGCAATCGCCAAGCGAGCTGCGGCACCATTTTCCTTTGAAATATACAAGGGGCGCCATTCATTGAGCCCTGCTTGATGCTCTAAGAGGTCAGCAACAGTAACTCCATGTCGTGAATATGTGCTCCACTCGGGTAAGTATCGTGAAACTACATCATTGAGTGCTAGAGATTTTGCTTCGACTAATTTCATAATTATCGATGTTGTTGAAATTATTTTTGTGATAGATCCTAAATCACATGCTGTGGATTCATTGACAGAAAGCGTTTCATTTCGCATGCCAAGACATTCAATAGTGCGCTCACCTGCAACACTGGAAGCAGTGATCTTTCCTAAGGTCATAGCGCTAACTCTCCCGCTAAATAGTTAAGTTGGCTATCTCTATGCCACCAAGGCGCATCAAGATCATGAACCACATCAGGGGCAAGGGATGCTGCGAGCAGGGCTGCTGCCATCACTCCGCCAGCACCTTCCATCATGCTCCCAATTGAGACTTGAATGCCGTTCTCCAGCGCACGTTCAGCAATTGCTTTAGCGGGTGCAATCCCACCACTTTTAAGTAGTTTTATATTCACCCACGAACACGCCTTTACTTCAATAAGTTGATCAAGGTCTTTAAGTGTGAAAAGTGACTCATCTGCCATGATCGGAGCAAGATTGAGGGCGGTAAGCGCGGCAAGCTCTTCTATCTGATTCTTTCCAACGGGTTGTTCAAGGTATTCAATTTCTATCTCTGCCGAAGCGAGACTTTCAAGAAATGATTTACTGTAATCAAAATCCCACGCTTGGTTTGGATCAACTCTCAAAGTGATGCCAGCACCAGTAAAGGAAGATATCCGGCTCATTGTGGCGAGATTACTCTTTAACTCTTCTGCCTTTAATTTGATTTTGAAGGTGGTAAAACCTTGAGTCATACGATCGTGCAGAATTCTCTCTAACTCTTCTGGCTCGGCGATAGGAATAGTTACATCACTTTTGATTACATCGGCCTTACTTCCGAGAAACTGGCCCAGTGATAACCCAGATTTGTTCGCAAAAAATGAGTGGAGAGCAATATCTGCAGCAGCGATACTGCTCGATGCGGCAGTAACTGATCGAAGAACCTCTAAGCCTTCTTCGTATTCATTAATATCTGAAAGAGCCGGGGTAATGATCTCTTTGAGATCTTTTTCGATTCCTTCGATAGAGTCACCGACAATTGCGGGTGTAGCAACACACTCACCGATACCGCGTAGATGTTCACCTTCACTGATTGTGTAGGTGATTACGGGATATCGTTCAACTGTTCTAAGAGCTGTCACAAATGGTTCTCGCAGGATAACTTCGTGGCGCCCTAAGGCAAAATTCAATGACGTCATAGGATTGGTCCCATGCACCTAAAGTCAGCAGAGCTTGAAGATCTTCCCCTTATTGCCACCTTGTTTTTACGCTGCTGGACAATCTCATATGCATCAGTTCTCTCTGAGAGCGCCCGTGCGAAATTTGATTTCGACTCCGCACAGGAACTCTGGAGAACAAGCATTGAGACGCCAGGAGATAAGCAGACGCTGCTGGTACTAGAGGGTGAAGATGTAGTTGCAGTCTTTCGAATAGGCAGCGATAAAGATGAGCCTACGCAAGGACACCTCTTCTCGTTATATGTTGATCCAGATTTCGCAGGTCGTGGATATGGAAAATTTGCACTTTTAGAGTCCATGAAAAGAAATAAAGACGCTGGTTTTTCGGCAATGACGCTCTGGGTCTTTGCCGAGAACGAGAGAGCTAATTCGTTGTATCTAAAAAACGGTTTCACTGCCACCGGTAAATCTCGCGTGACTCCTGAGTGGGGTGCACTTGAGATTGAACTCATCGCAGATATTTCTTAGTTAGAGGATAACGAGTGAGGTTGGTGCCTTAGCCAAAGGCTCAGGTATGCGTAAAGGACCAGATCCTGGCGTAAATGAACCAAGAATTGTTGCTTTGTTAGCACCAGTGCATGAAGGAATAGAACCTGGTTGACCGTGTGCAGATAGATAACCCATAATCGCAAAGGCGAGAGCCTCTTTCTGGCGTGGATCAACACCCAGTGAGGACATCGAAAGTACTTCACACGGTACAAGTCGTTCGGTGAGCGCCTTCATCATTACCGGATTTGCACTGCCACCACCAGCGACAAAGAGCTGTGAGACTTTATATTTCTCAACATCAAGTGCGACAGTTTCTACTGTAAGCGCTAACAAAGTAGCCATTACATCTTCAATCTTCCATGAAGAAACTTCACCGAAATGTGCTGTGATATATGGAAGGTGGAAGAGTTCTTTACCTGTTGATTTCGGCGCTGCAAGTGCATAGTAACGCTCTTGTAACAACTTTCCTAAAACAACTGAATCTACTTTTCCTGATGCTGCTAATTTTCCATCTTCATCATAGTGAGAAGCACCATTTGTGAATGCAGAAATTGCCGCGTCCAGGAGCCCATTAGCAGGTCCAATATCGTAAGCAATTGGAGTGAGACCTTTACCAGTCACTGTCACATTTGAGATACCACCAAGGTTAAGTGCTGCGACCGGCTCATCATGGCTTCCCAATAGAAGTTGGTCAAGAATGCTCACCAGTGGTGCGCCATGGCCGCCAACGACGACATCTCGCGATCTAATATTTGAAACAACGGTTACTCCGGTGGCTTCGGCTATCCAAGTGGGTTCACCAATTTGAAGAGTTCCACGTGCTTTATTTGATTGATCAATCCAGTGAAAAACGGTTTGCCCATGAGAGACAATGAGATCAGCGGTGATAGACAATTTTTGCGAAAGATCAACGGCTGCTCGTGCAAATTCCTGCCCAATATATGTATCTAGAATGCAGATAGATTCGAGATCTGTTCTCTGAGGAGGCATCGCCTTAGCGATCAGGTCATGCACATCTTGCTTATACTCGTAGCTTTCAAAACCAATAAGTTTCGCCGACATCACACCATCGACCACATTGATATCAAAGCAACCTGCATCAATGCCGTCAAAGGATGTTCCAGAGATCATTCCGATAACTTTCATTTACTTTACCTCCTGGCAAGCGATTAAGTGGCTCTCTTCAACTTCTCGTAAATTCTGAATATTTACCGCACACGATGGGACCGCGATAGGACAACGTAAATGGAATGCGCAACCAGAAGGCATAGCCGCAGGATCAGGAACTTCTCCCGCGAGTGGTGCTTCGTATAGATTATTGCCAACCATCGTGTGGTCGGGCATCGCAGCAATTAACGCTCGGGTATACGGATGGCGAGGATTTTCTAATACAGCATCCCATGATCCAGATTCAACGATTCGACCTAGGTACATCACCGCTATCTGATCAGAGATATGGCGAATCATTGATAAATCGTGGCTGATGAATATATAGGTCAACCCAAGTCGTTCACGTAAATCAATAAGGAGATTCATTACTTCAGCTCGTACAGATACGTCAAGGGCAGATACCGGTTCATCAAGTACTAAAAGATCTGGTTGCGATGCCAACGCTCGGGCAATACTCACTCTTTGACGTTGTCCACCAGAAAGTTGATGCGGATAACGATGGGCAAGATCTGGGCTGATTCCAACTTCTGTCAGTAACTCATCAATACGCGCAGGTATGGCACTTTTTTCTACTAACTTATGTACGGTAAGAACTTCTGAAAGTGCTTCACCGATTTTCTGGCGCGGATTCAAAGAAGAGTAAGGATCCTGAAATACAAGTTGAATCTTTGAGTGTTTGCTTGAAAGCATATTCTTGGCTTTATCGAAGATTTCCTCATTGTTCCATGTAACAGTACCTGCCGTCGGTTGCTCTAGACCGGTAATCATTCGAGCAAGTGTTGACTTTCCACATCCACTCTCGCCAACTATTCCAAGAGTTTGTTTAGCGGGGAGCACAATCGTCACACCATTAAGCGCATTGACCTGCGCGCCAGTAGTTCGGATTTTATATTTCTTTGTTACATCAGTAATTGCCAGCGTCATTGCTTCTCTCCCATCAGATGAAAACATGCTGCCTGTGTAGAGGAGTTTTCTCGTAGTAAAGGCAGCGTGGTTCTGCACTGATCATCAGCCCGAGTACAGCGCGCACTAAATGCGCAACTTTCTCCAACAGTCCAGGGCTTTGGTGGGATCCCAGGAATCGAAACAAGTCGAGTACGGTTCTTATCTGATGCCTTTGGAAGTGAGGCTAATAGTCCTGCCGTATAAGGATGTTGAGGGTTTGTGAATACATCTTTAACGCTACCCACTTCAACGATTCGCCCGGCATACATAACGATCACTCGATCCACGAGATTAGCTACAACTCCTAGATCATGAGTAATCCAAAGCATCGACATATTTCGTTTACGACGTTCGTGCATCACGAGAGCAAGAATTTGTTGCTGGATAGTTACATCTAGGGCTGTTGTTGGCTCATCTGCAATCAGTAACTCTGGAGAAAGTAATAACGCCATGGCAATCATCACTCTTTGGCGCATACCACCAGAAAATTCATGCGGATAGCTCTCATACGCTCTCTTAGGATCTGGAATGCCTACATCTGAAAAGGCTGTAAGAACTCGTTCTGTGGCATCACCAGACTGGCCTTCATGAGATTCAATCACTTCAATTAACTGTGCGCCTAATCGCATTACTGGATTAAGTGCAGTCATTGGATCCTGATAGATCATCGCTATTTTATTTCCACGAATAGAGCGCAGGGTCTCACCTTCGGTGTGAAGGAGATCCTTGCCATCGTAAGAAATTGAGCCTGCTGTTGCTTGAACGCCTCGAGGTAATAAACCCAGAAGTGAGAGAGCGGTCAGAGTTTTACCTGAACCAGATTCACCAACGACTCCTACGGCCTCTCCAGGTGCAATTTCAAAAGAGACTGAATTGACGAGCGTACGATTGTCATCTGATGTACTCACAGTGAGATTTAAAACTTTGATCAATGGTGAACTCATCATGAACTCCGTCGCGCTGGATCTAGAGAGTCACGAAGGCCATCTCCAACAAGATTCAAACCAACCACCGCAATAGTGATAAACAGTGATGGGAATGCCAAAGTCCACCAAGCAAAGGCTGCTAAAGATTGAGCCTCAGAAACCATAAGACCAAGTGATGCATCAGGAGGCTGCGTACCAAGACCTAGAAAACTCAGACCAGACTCGGTAAGTATCGCCCACGACATAGAGAGAGCGACTTGAATAACGATAGGAGGGAGAACGTTAGGCAAAATATGGCTAAAGAGAACCTTAGGAGTTGAAAAACCTAAGATTCGAACTGCCTTTACGTAGTCCATCTCTTTTACGCTGAGAACCGGACCGCGTGCGACGCGGATGAAAATCGGAGTGTAGACAACAGCGATTGCTAGCGATGTATCAATCCATGAGTTTCCGAGGCTATTAACAATTGCAAGAGCGAGAAGTATTGCTGGGAAGGCAAAAATTACATCACTGAATCGGACTACAAATCCATCGAGGAACTTTCCAAAATATCCACCAACGATGCCAAGGATAACGCCCACCAGCGTAGCAATCGAAACAGCTACTACCGAAACAAGCATCGATCTGCGCATTCCATCCATACATCGAGAGAGAATGTCGCGACCGAATTGGTCAGTACCAAACCAATATTGAGCAGATGGCCCCTGTAGTGCATTCACCGGATCTTGAATGAGGGGATCATGCGGAGTAATGCCGAGTGCAGAAAGAATTGAAATTGTAAACATCACCATAACTAAGATGCCACCAATTACACCACTAATACTCTTTAAGTAGTATGAGAACCAGGTTTTTTCCTTCACGGGTGCGCTCACTTAATTCTCGGATCTATTCGGCGGTAAATGATGTCAGTTATTAAGTTAATCAGTACGAACATGATTGCAAAAATCATGACGCTGCTTTGAACAGTGGCGTATTCGCGCTTATTTATTGCATCCAAGATTTGACGTCCCATTCCAGGCATCGCAAAGATTTTTTCGGTAATTACGGCACCGCCCAATAAGTACCCAAATTGGATACCGGTCATGGTGACTATAGGAATAAGTGAGTTACGAAGTACATGCTTAAACTGAACTACACGATGCTTCACGCCTTTGCCATGAGCGGTGCGGATAAAATCCTTATCGACAGTTTCAAGTAGGGCCGAGCGAGTAGTCCGCATCACTGGTGCTGCGACGGCAATCCCGAGAACGAGTGAAGGAAACATCATCTGCTGAAAATTCATCCATGGGTCTTCCCAAGGTGACATGTACTCAAAACCGTTTGGAAAATAACCAAAGACATTAGCCATGACTGTAACGAGAGTTGTTGCTAGTACAAAACCTGGGACTGCAAGTGCAAGAAGGCCGAAAAACTGCCCAGCAAAGTCACGGACGCTTCCTGGCTTGCTAGCGCTAAACATTCCAACACTTATTCCAAGAATTACACCGAAGATGGTTCCAAAGAGCGCCAATTGAATAGTTACAGGTAACGCTGACTTTGTCAGTTCTAGGACAGATACTCCATTGGAATAAGCAAAGCCAAAATCGCCGGTGAGAAAGGATCCCATCCATGAGAAATATTGTCCGAAGAGTGATTTATCTATCCCGTAATAGGCTCGAAGTGATTCGATCTGCTCAGGGGTAAGAGCACCTGTTTCGATACCTAATGAGCCAGTGATTGAGTCACCGGGAATAACGCGTAAAACAATGAAAACAAATATTGAGATACCGAAGAGGGTCGTGATCACACTCGCGAGGCGAGTAAAGAAGACTGTTGAAGGCAGTCTCTTATTCACTTTAACTCTCCTTTGATTGATTGAAAAGATAAGTGCGGTGCGCGAGTTTTTCTATCGCGCACCGCACTTCTTACTTAATTTATCCTAGTGATGCTGAGCGTAATGGGAGCAAAGAACCTGTTGTAAGAGCTGTGAAGTTCTTTAGGTTCTTATCTGCAACACGATATTCAAATGGTGTTGCAATCCATACCCATACTGCATTGTCCTCAAGTTCTTTAGAGATCGCTGTATACGCCTCTGCACGGACTGAAGATTTGGCACTTGACTTACCCTTAAGGAAGTTTGCATCAAGAGTTGAAGATGCATATGTCGCAACCTTGTTCAAGTTTCCTGTAGAAGTGAAGTAACGGGTGTACATCGTGTCTGGATCGATACGACCACCATTATTCGCAAGTGTTGCAACGAAGTCACCAGCGAGCCAACGTGGAACATATGTCGCCTGGTCAGTGATATCGAGCTCCATTGTGATGCCTGCCTTTGCAAGCTGAGCCTTGATGTTCTGTGCCATTGCAACAGATGTCGCCCAGCCAGTGCTTGTGACAAGTGCCTTGAAGGTCACATCTGTCTTACCTGATGCAGTCAAATATGCCTTGGCTTTTGCTAGATCTGCCTTAGGGCAAGGACGCGCAGTAGTGCTTGATCGGTATGCAGGGCTTGTAATTGGGCCAGAGATTGCTCCCTGTCCAAGCATTGCTGTGTTCACTACTTCTTGACGATCAAGTGCGCACTGAACTGCAAGGCGAACATTCTTATCATTGAATGGAGCAACCTTATTGTTCAATTGAAGTGCGTAGTAAGCAAGAGCTGGTGTCTTGTATAGCTTGAGCTTACGTGTATTTACCTGCTTCGCGATCAAAGGATCTGAGATGATTCCGAATTGAATTGTTCCGGCATTCATTGCAGAGAGAATTGATGCCTCATTTGGAATAACACGAATTGTGATATCAGAAATCTTTGGCTCACCCATCCAGTATGTTGGATTTGCTGAAAGCTTTACTGATTGTGTTGGCTCCCAAGATTCGAACTTGTAAGCACCTGTGCCGTTTGGCTTATTAGTTCCGCCAACTTTACCCGCAGCAATATCTGTAGAAGAAAGCATTGCCATATTCACACCATCAAGGGCTGCCAGAATTGGAATGTTCGAGACAGATAAATTCAGGGTGAGGTAACGCCCAGCAGCTGAGATCGAAGTGATCGTTGAAATGTTTGCACGTGCTGCTGCTGTTGTCTTAGGGTCAAGAATACGCTCGAGAGAAGCTTTCGCATCTACTGCGTCAAATGTTGATCCATCGTGGAATTTAACGCCTTCACGTAATGTGAGGCGAAGTGTCTTCCCGTCAGCACTGAACTGCCATGCTGTTGCAAGCCCTGTCTTGAGCTTGTTGGCTGGGCCAACTTCGATAAGGCTTGAATAAACAAGACCGAGTGCACGCACAGTTGCAAAGTTTGTTGCTGTATGTGGATCTAACTTGTCGATATCAAGGACGCTACCGATAGCTAGGGATGTTGATGCCGCCTTCGCAGGTTGCGCAGCCAAGGTTCCAACGGCAAGCGATGCTGCTAGAGCAGCGATTGCTAATTTCTTTCTCTTCACTGAATCTCCCTTCAAAACCGAAGCCACGATGACTTCGCATGAAAATTACTTTCATATCTTTCCGCTTTACATGAAAATCATGCTACCTCGCGGGCCAATGGTCAAGCACAAAAAGATAACGATTACAGGTGGTTTAAGGGTGAACTCACTCGCTCAACGCCTCACGGATGCGATCAGAAGAGCTCTCAAGTCGACTTTTGGCAGTTGCGGCATCAAGATTGAGCAAGATCATCAATATAGCAATCTTTACTTTAAATCCAGACTGCTCCAGCGCTTTCTCTGCCTGGGCGCGAGGCGCGCCAGTGGCGCTCTCAATAATTCGAATTGCTCGATCTCGTAACTTTCCATTTGTCACTTGAAGATCAACCATGAGATTGCCGAAGGTTTTTCCTAATCTGATCATCGAGATTGTTGAGATCATATTCAGGACAAGTTTCTGCGATGTTCCAGATTTCAAACGGGTCGAACCCGCTAAGACCTCTGGGCCGGAATCGATCTCAATAGGAAAGTCCACGTGCGAAGAGAGTTCTGATTGAGGATTGCTCGTAAGACTAATTGTCGCCGCACCAATTGAGCGAGCATAATCAATTGCACCGATTACGTAAGGGGTGCGACCGCTTGCTGCAATTCCAACGACTGCATCGCTGGCACGTAAATTAATTGATTTAAGGTCAGCAACGCCAAAATCAGGACGATCTTCAGCACCTTCGACTGCATGTTGAATCGCTCTTTCACCCCCGGCGATTAAGGCAATGACTTGATCATCAAGAATTGAAAACGTTGGACCACATTCGGCGGCATCAAGAACTCCTAAACGTCCAGAGGTACCTGCGCCGATATAAACAAGTCGCCCACCCTGCATGAGGCGGTCAACGATGACATCTATTGCTCGCTCAATCGCAGGTAGTTGCAACGCAATTGCCTTTGGCACATCGGAATCACTCTCATTCATTGCCGTGAGCAACTCTCTAACGCTCATAATGTCGAGGAGATGAAACTTCTCGTCTACTTGTTCGGTACGAAGTTTTCCGAGTTCGGCCTGCGGCTTTTCGCTCATGTTTTACATACTAGTTTGGATACGGAGAAAAGGGTAGAAATTCACCCTAAGAATCACCCAATCGAAAGATGAGTAATTGCCCAGTAAACCTGCGTCCTAGTGCAAGGTATGGCTATGGATATCAGCGAGCTAGTCATCCCAGAAGTTCCTATTCCTGCACGAATTCTCGAAGAGAGAGCACGGGCAAAGAAAAATCAGAGAAAAATTCTCGCATCCGCCAAGGCGCGACGTAAGAAAGCAACCCTTCCGAGCACACAGAAGCGACGTGCTAGTTAAGCAGTTGGTGCTTCAGCAAGATCTTCTGGTGAGTCAGGCATAGTTGCCTTAGGTGCGCCAGTAAATGTAAACGTTGCATCCGGACCATCTCCGTCAACATCAACAACAATAATCTCGCCAGCCTTAAGTTCACCGAAAAGAATGCGCTCAGATAGTGGATCTTCGATCTCACGCTGAATTGTGCGACGCAATGGACGTGCACCTAATAGTGGGTCATAACCGCGAGCAGCTAAGAGATCCTTTGCACCTTGCGTAAGTTCGATTCCCATATCTTTCACCTTAAGACGCTCATCAAGGTTAACGATCATGAGATCAACAATTGTGATGATCTGCTCTTTGGTGAGCTGGTGGAAGACGATGACATCATCGATACGGTTAAGGAATTCAGGACGGAAGTGTGACTTAAGTTCATCACTGACCTTTGCCTTCATTCTTTCGTAATTGCTCAAATCATCATCAGAGTTAGCAAAACCTAATCCTTGACCCTTTGAGATATCGCGTGTTCCAAGGTTTGTTGTCATGATGATGACAGTATTTTTGAAGTCAACTGTGCGCCCTTGTGAATCGGTAAGGCGACCATCTTCTAGTACTTGAAGAAGTGAGTTAAAGATATCTGGGTGTGCCTTCTCGACCTCATCAAAGAGAACGACTGAGAATGGGCGACGACGTACCTTTTCGGTGAGCTGTCCGCCTTCGTCATATCCGACGAACCCTGGAGGTGCACCGAAGAGACGTGAAGCAGTGTGACGCTCTGAGTATTCAGACATATCAAGTTGAATCAGCGCGCTCTCATCACCAAAGAGGAATGAAGCGAGAGTGCGTGAAAGTTCTGTCTTTCCAACTCCGGAAGGACCAGCGAAGATAAATGATCCGCCAGGGCGCTTTGGATCTTTAAGTCCGGCACGCGTACGGCGAATTGCTTGTGAGAGAGCCTTAATGGCTTGATCTTGTCCGATCACGCGACGGTGTAGCTCATCTTCCATGCGAAGAAGACGTGCTGTCTCTTCTTCAGTTAACTTAAATACCGGAATTCCAGTTGATGCAGAAAGTACTTGAGCGATGAGTTCTTCATCGACCTCAGTGACCTTATCAAGATCAGTTGCCTTCCAATTCTTCTCGGCAGCGCTGCGCTCTTCGATAAGTGATTTCTCTTTATCGCGAAGTGCGGCAGCACCTTCAAAATCTTGTCCATCGATTGCAGATTCTTTCGCTTTGCGGGCTGCAGAGATCTTCTCATCGAATTCACGAAGTTCAGCAGGTGCTGTCATTCGCTTAATGCGAAGGCGTGAACCTGCTTCATCAATAAGGTCGATCGCCTTATCTGGCAAGAAACGATCTGAAACATAACGATCAGCCATATTTGCAGCAGCTGCTAGTGCGCCATCTGTAATTGAAACACGGTGGTGTGTTTCATAACGATCGCGTAGACCTTTGAGAATTTCAATGGTGTGAGCAACAGATGGCTCTTTCACCTGGATAGGTTGGAAGCGACGCTCTAGCGCTGCATCCTTCTCAACATGCTTGCGATACTCATCGAGAGTTGTCGCACCAATTGTCTGGAGTTCACCGCGAGCAAGCATTGGCTTCAAGATGCTGGCAGCATCGATTGCACCTTCTGCCGCGCCCGCGCCCACAAGAGTATGAATCTCATCGATAAAGAGAATGATGTCGCCACGAGTTTTGATCTCTTTGAGAACTTTCTTCAAGCGCTCTTCGAAATCTCCACGGTAACGAGAACCGGCAACGAGCGCGCCTAAATCAAGTGAGTACAACTGCTTATCCTTGATTGTTTCAGGGACATCATTTTTTGCAATTGCTTGTGCCAGACCTTCGACAACTGCGGTCTTTCCAACGCCTGGTTCTCCGATAAGGACTGGGTTATTTTTTGTGCGACGAGAAAGAATCTGCATTACTCGTTCGATTTCATTATCGCGACCAATAACAGGGTCTAGCTTTCCTTCACGCGCAGCGGCTGTAAGATTGCGACCAAATTGATCGAGAACAAGTGAGGTTGATGGAGTCCCCTCTGCTGGTCCGCCTTGTGCAACTGTCTCTTTTCCTTGATATCCGGAGAGAAGTTGAATTACTTGTTGGCGCACGCGAGTGAGATCGGCACCGAGTTTGACCAATACCTGAGCAGCAACGCCTTCACCTTCACGGATAAGGCCGAGCAAAATGTGTTCTGTTCCGATGTAATTGTGGCCAAGTTGAAGTGCTTCGCGAAGTGAGAGCTCTAGGACTTTCTTGGCGCGAGGAGTAAATGGAATATGCCCTGATGGCGCTTGCTGTCCTTGACCGATGATCTCTTCAACCTGCGCGCGGACTGCTTCGAGTGAAATACCAAGAGATTCGAGTCCCTTTGCTGCAACGCCTTCTCCTTCATGGATGAGGCCGAGCAAGATGTGTTCTGTTCCGATGTAATTGTGATTGAGCATGCGTGCTTCTTCTTGAGCCAATACAACAACGCGTCGGGCTCGATCTGTAAAGCGCTCAAACATCGGTGGACCTCTTCTCTTTTAAATACCTGCCATCGGCTACGTACCTGTGGCTAGCCTATAACTTCGCCCAGCGCTGGCGCGAGGCGAAAGGTGTGCATGGGTTAGAACCCTAGATCTGGCGCTCTTATTCCCCAGGGATGGCTAGATCTAGCCCAGAAAATCGACTTTTAGAGGAGTTTGAGCATGCGGGTATTGCCCAGTGTGTTCGGTTTAACTGACTCTAGATCAAGGAACTCAGCGACGCCGGTGTCATAAGAGCGCAAGAGTTCTGAGTACACATCTGGATCAACTGGGGTGCCATGGATCTCTTCAAATCCGTGGCGACCAAAGAATGCGGTCTCAAAGGTGAGACAGAAAATTCTGGAGACACCAATCACTCGGGCGCGATCAATAATTGCTTCAAGAATTTGATGGCCAACGCCTCGTCCTTTTAGCGTATCAACGACTGCAACTGTGCGAACTTCAGCGAGATCTTCCCAGAGAACGTGAAGGGCGCCGCAACCTACAACTACGCCATTTTCAATAGCAACTGTAAATTCTTGAACATCTTCATAGAGCATCACAGTTTCTTTATTTAGTAAACGGCCACCTAAAGTGTATGTATCTATGAGTGCACGAATACCAGGAATGTCTTGAGTTTTTGCTGGACGAATTTCTATCGACATTAATCTGACTCAGGCTTCACCAATGGAAATAAAATTGTTTCGCGAATTCCAAGGCCTGTCAGCGCCATCAGTAGTCGATCGACTCCCATTCCCATTCCACCCATAGGTGGCATTCCAAACTCCATCGCACGTAAGAAATCTTCATCGATCTGCATTGCTTCCAGATCACCCTTTGCACCAAGTGCTGCTTGCTCAGTTAATCTTTCACGTTGAATCACTGGATCGATAAGTTCTGAATATCCGGTCGCTAACTCAAAGCCATCAATGTAAAGATCCCATTTTTCAGCAACACCAGGAATCTCGCGGTGAGCGCGAACAAGTGGAGATGTATCAACGGGATAACCCATGACAAAAGTTGGTTCGATTAACTTGTCTTGAGCCACATGCTCAAAAATCTCTTCTGCCAGTTTTCCAGTCACCCACTTTGGATCGACTTTGATTCCAAGTTTTGTTGCATATTTCTTTAACTCTTCAATCGGGGTGAGTGCGGTAACGCTCTCACCAACACCTTCAGAGATAGCGTCATAGAGTGAAATCTCTCTCCATTGTCCGCCGAGATCTGCTTGGTGACCATTCAAATGTGTAACAACGTGTGAACCAGAAACTGCCATCGCAGCATTTTGAATCAGTGATCGGGTGAGATCTGCAATTGTGCGCCAATCTCCGAATGCTTGGTAGGTCTCAATCATCGCAAATTCTGGTGAGTGTGAAGAGTCGGCACCTTCATTGCGGAAGTTACGATTAATCTCAAATACTCTTTCAAGACCGCCAGCTACGCAACGCTTAAGAAAAAGTTCTGGTGCAATACGCAAGAAGAGATCAATGTCGTAAGCATTTGAAAAAGTCTTAAATGGTCGGGCTGCTGCTCCACCGTGCATTACCTGCAACATCGGAGTTTCAACTTCGATAAATTCTTGATTGGTAAATGTCTCGCGGAGTGAGCGCATCACCTGTGGACGTAAACGGGCAACTGTTCGCGCCTCTGGGCGAACGATCAGATCGACATAACGCATGCGAACGCGCGTCTCTTCTGACATTGGCTTGTGATCATTCGGCAATGGCCGTAAAGATTTCGAAGCCATCTGCCATGTATCGGCAAGGATTGAGAGCTCGCCTCGCTTTGAGGTAATGATTTCACCCGTGACGCTCACAATGTCACCAAGATCAACATCACTCTTCCATGCATCGAGTTGCTCTTGCCCTACTTTATCTAGCGATAACATCGCTTGAAGTTCGGTGCCATCACCCTCACGAAGAGTGGCAAAACAAAGTTTTCCAGTATCGCGCTTAAAAATAATTCGACCTGCCAGTGATGCCTTATCACCTGTGGCTGTATCAGTCTCTAAGTTTTTATACTTCTCGCGAATCACCGCAAGTGTGTGAGTACGAGCGACCCCAACTGGATAAGGCTCTACGCCGCGATCAAGAAGGTTCGCTCGTTTTTCACGGCGAATACGTAACTGCTCAGGGAGATCATCCTCTGCAGGTACTGGCGGTTGCGTGCTCATAGACCCCGAAGTCTACCTTTCAGATATTTTTCTCGTGAATGAGGCGCAATCCAATAAGGGTTAAATCAGGCTCATATTCATCAATTGTGGTGCTGACATCAATTACTAGCGGAGCTAAACCACCAGTTGCGATCACAGTGGGTGCTTCATCGTAACTTTGAGCCAACTCTGCAGTGATTTTCTCGACTAGGCCATCTACCTGTCCAGCAAAGCCAAATATTGTTCCGGATTGCAAGGCTTCGACAGTGTTCTTACCGATTGCATTCTTTGGGCGGATCAACTCGACTTTTCGAAGTTGAGCTGCACGCGAAGCTAAGGCATCAACTGAAATCTCGATTCCTGGGGCAAGTGCTCCTCCAAGAAATTCACCTTTTGGTGAGACGACATCGAGATTTGTTGATGTTCCAAAGTCAACAACGATGGCTGGTCCACCGTAAAGAGTGTGCGCAGCGAGAGTATTCACAATTCGATCTGCGCCGATCTCTTTCGGATTATCAACAAGGAGTGGGACCCCCGTCTTTGTGCCTGGTTCAACAATTGTTGTAGCGATATCAGAAAAATAGGATGCGATCATTGTTCGCAATTCGCGAAGTGTTGCAGGCACAGTCGAGCAGATTGATAAACCTGTCACCGTATATCCGCTGACGAGTGCATTGATTTGCAATGACATTTCATCTGATGTTGATCGAGGATCAGTCTTTACGCGCCATGACTTGATGAGATCTTCCCCATCGAAGAGGCCTAGGACGGTGTTGGTGTTTCCAACATCAATTGTGAGTAACATTATTTCTCCGATCGGGTTTCTAGGTTCATGTCGAGTCCAATATCTAGCACTGGCGCTGAATGTGTCAGCGCTCCGATCGCCAAGTAATCAACGCCGCTTTCAGCATAGGCTCTTGCGTTCTCTATAGTGATTCCACCAGATGCTTCTAACTTAAATCGTCCAGCAACAAAGGTGACTGCTTCTCGACATTGATCTGGGCTCATATTGTCGAGGAGAACAAGATCAGGTAATTGGCTAGCAACTTCTCGCAATTGCTCTAGTGAATCAACCTCAATCTCAATTAGTGCATCTGGAAAAGCAGTGCGCACCTTTGAGAATGCAGCAATCACTCCACCTGCAGCGGCGATGTGATTATCTTTAATGAGTGCTGCGTCGCTGAGTGAGAGCCGATGGTTAGTTCCTCCACCTGCAACGACTGCTGCTTTTTCAAGAAGTCGTAGCCCGGGTGTGGTCTTTCGTGTATCGCGAATCACCGCTTTACTTCCAGCAACGGCCGCAACCCATTGGTCGGTCAGCGTTGCGATTCCACCAAGATGACCTAAGAAATTCAGTGCGGTGCGCTCTGCTAGCAAGATTGCACGAGTATCACCTCGGACAGTAATCAAAACTGATCCTGGTACAACGCGATCTCCATCGCGCAGGTGCTGTGTAATCTCGGTAAGACCAACTTCGCGCAAGGTGGCAATTGCCATATCGATTCCAGCAATCACTCCACCTTTTCGCGCTGTGAAATCTGCAATAACTTGCTCATCACCTGAAACTGTTGCAACGGATGTGATGTCATTTCCGCCCGCCAGATCTTCAGCTAGCGCTCTGCGAATCAAGTCGATATCAACCATTACTTCACCTCCTGAAAATCGGTATGCCACTGTCCATCGCTATCAAGGGTCTGAACAATTCGCTTGCGCCACGCTTGGCTAGTTTCAGGAAAATCTGCGCGCCAATGTGAACCGCGAGTTTCCTGTCGAATAAGTGCAGCCTTTAAAATTGCTTGCGCTAATTGAAAGAGATTTGTTGTCTCCCATGCCTCAACACATGGCGCAGCACTCGTACGATCACCGATTCGCGTGAGATCAGAGTTTGTTGCAACTAGTGAGTCGGATGAACGAAGAACTCCGGCACCTCGACTCATGCTCATCTGTAGCGTGTGACGAGCATCTGGATCTAAGAGAATCTCTTGTGATTTATTCGGAACCGGCTCAGCAATCTCGGGCAGTGATGCAGCGATATCACTTGCAATACGCGCACTGAAAACAAGTCCTTCAAGAAGTGAGTTTGAAGCCAATCGGTTAGCGCCATGAACTCCAGAACATGCTGTCTCACCACATGCATAGAGCCCTTTTACGCTGGTGCGGCCATTGAGATCTACCCGGACTCCCCCAGATGCATAGTGTGAAGCGGGAGCAATTGGAATTAAATCTTTTGTCGGATCGATGCCATGAGAGATACATGAAGCAAAAATTGTTGGGAATCTCTTCTCGAATCCTTCAAGCTGGCGAACATCGAGCCAGAGGTGAGATTGTCCTGACTTCACCATTACATTCATAATTGCAATTGCAACAACATCGCGTGGGGCAAGTTCTGCTAGCGGATGTACATCTTTCATAAATCTATTTCCTTGGTGATCAAGAAGATATGCGCCTTCGCCTCGAACCGCTTCGCTAATTAATGGCTGTTGGCCTTCAGAGTTTTCTCCCAGCCAGAGAACCGTTGGATGAAATTGAATGAACTCCACATCTGCAACTGCAGCTCCAGCACGAAGAGCAAGGGCCACACCATCTCCAGTAGATACAGATGGATTAGTTGTCTGTGCAAAAACTTGACCAAGTCCCCCAGTTGCAAGAACAACTGCGCGTGCACGTGCTTGTCCAACTCCATCTCGACTTCCTGCGCCGATGACGTGCAACGTCACTCCGCAGACAGATCCGTCTTTATCCTTAAGCGCATCGAGCACAAGAGCATGTTCAATCAATTCAATCTCAGGATCGCTATTTACTGCAGCAATGAGAGCGCGTTCAACTTCAGCACCCGTTGCATCTCCACCAGCATGAATAATTCGATTGCGAAGATGACCACCTTCTCGCGTCAATGACATTTCACCACTAGCTTCGCGATCAAATGTTGCACCGCGGGCAATCAGCGTATGTACAGCACCAGGACCTTCGGTCACTAAAACTCGAACGGCATCAACATCACAGAGTCCAGCACCTGCAACTAAAGTATCTTTTTCATGAGCCTCTGGTGAATCGCCTTCACCGAGCGCTGCAGCAATTCCGCCTTGTGCCCATTTAGTAGAGCCTTCATCAACCTTTGCCTTTGTTACCAGCAATACTGAGAGACCAAATGTTCGCACTTGGAGAGCAGTTGTGAGTCCAGCAATTCCTGATCCAACAACAATGACATCTGCTTGTGCGCTCCATCCCGGAGACGGTGCCAATAGCCTCATATCTGGGCTCGAGATCTCATAGCCATATTATCGATCAAACGTACGCCATTTAGCCAACCGGAAATAATTGCACGCGGGCGAAGCGTTGATTCAGTGGCCTCGGTGAAATCATCTTCGTCGATGATCTCTGCATAATCAAGAGTAAATGAACTTTCGCTCTCAATCACTTCTCGCATCACTGTTCGAGCAGATGCAAGATTATCTGCAGCCAATGCCGCGTACAGTGCTCGCGAGATTACAGTTGCTTGCAATCGAGATTGAGCATCCAATCGTGTGTTTCGAGATGACATGGCAAGCCCGTCGCTTTCACGAACGGTTGGCGCACTGACAATCTCAACATTACTTTTAATCTTCCTTATAAGAGAGAGTTGTTGAAAATCTTTCTCACCAAAAATTGCAAACTGTGGGCGAACGAGTTCAAAGAGTCTGCTTACTACCGTTACAACACCATCGAAGTGTCCAGGGCGAGATGCGCCTTCGTAGATATCACCGAGTGGACCAGCACTTAACTTTTTGAATCCAGGGGGATAAATATCTTCATATAGCGGAAGCCACAAGTGAGTAACACCAGCTGCTTCGGCCAGCTCCGCGTCTTGCTCAGGAGTCCGTGGGTAACGCGCAAGATCATCAGGGTTTTCAAATTGAAGTGGATTAACAAAAATTGATGCCACCACTGATTCACTTTTTTCAGCAGCAAGTGTGAAAAGTGATTGGTGGCCGCTATGCAACGCCCCCATGGTGGGAACAAATGCGCAGCCTGATACGAGATCTGATACCTGCGTAACTATCTTCATGGCTCCAGTCCTTTCAGGTACCGGGCTCGACAATTAACAATAGTTTAGAGCCTTATTGCTCACTCTCCAAAAGCGCTGCCAAAAGATCGACAACTCGTCCGTGAGTGAGTAAATGTGCATCAGGATCGATTTCAAGCCAAGGTTCAAGTACAAAACGGCGCTCATGAGCGCGTGGGTGTGGAAGCAGTAACTCTTCACTGCCGCTAAGGATTGATCCATATTGGATGAGATCAAGATCGATGGTGCGTGGACCCCAACGCACAGTGCGCTCACGACCAAGCGCCTTTTCGATGCCATGGAGCATCTTCAAAAAATCTGTCGCAGGAAGATCACTCTCGGCGAGAGCAACGGCATTGATGTAATCAGGTTGTTCTGGAACGCCTACAGGTGCTGTGCGATACATAGAAGAGACCGCATGAATGTCCGTCGCTTCGCGTAAAAGTCCAATAGCAAGATCGATATTTTCCTGTGGGTTTTCGATATTGGCACCAAGTGCGATTACTGCTCTCATCGTGTGATGGTGACGGCAATATCGGCAAAGTTAACTGTGACTGGTGCATGAGGTTTATGAACAGTCACACTCACTGAGTGAATCTCTTTATACGCACCTTTTATCTCATCAGCGATTCGACCCGCAAGTCTTTCAATGAGCGCAACGCGTTCGCCAATAATGTTTTCATGAACAATCTGAGCAAGGTCTGCATAGTTGACTGTCTGTGAAAGATCATCTGATCGTGATGCCGCTTGCAGATCTAGATTGATAACGAGATCAATGATGAACTCTTGACCGTCGATCGCCTCATGAGGCAGCAAGCCGTGATATCCAAAAGCTTTAATTCCAGTGATACTGATCTGGTCAGTCATGTGAAATCAACTCTCTATGCGGGGCCACGCTATGAACTCTAACGCCCCAAATCCCTTTTCCAATAAGTCCTTTTGTGACATCGAGTGTGGCTCCTTCTCGCTCAAGAGGTGTATCTCCCCCTAAGAATCTTTTCCGAGATGCGCCAATCAAGACCGGATATCCAAGTTCTACGATCTCATCGATCCTCATGAGCAACTCCCAGTTATGTTCAGCATCCTTTGCAAAACCAAGGCCTGGATCAATAAAGAGGTTGTGCCGTGAAATTCCGGCGGCTAGCGCCTTCTCGATCTGAACCGATAACTCTGATTTAACATCTGCAACAATATCGCTATAGATTGCTTGTGAGTTCATATCAACTGAATGCCCGCGCCAATGCATCAATATGTATTTCACATCTAACTCTGCTGCGGTTGCGTGCATCTGCGGATCAGCAATTCCGCCGCTCACATCGTTGATATAGGTAGCACCTGCTCCAACTGCAGCTCGGGCAACTTCAGCGCGCATTGTGTCGATCGATATAACAGCGCCTGATTCTGCCAACGCTTTAACCACAGGAATCGTTCGTTGCAGCTCTTCATCCTCTGACGTTCGTTGCGCACCAGGGCGAGTGGATTCACCGCCAATATCAATGATCTCTGCACCTTCGGCCATCATCTCAAGTCCACGCGCAATAGCTTTTTCTGTTGAATCAAATAGGCCACCATCTGAGAAGGAATCTGGTGTTACGTTAAGAATTCCCATTACTAACATTTTATCGATCATTGCATCAGACCGAGTTAGCGATTTGTGATCAAGCTAATTGCCTCAGCACGAGTTGTTGCATCCCGCAGTGCTCCTCGAACGGCGCTCGTTGTTGTGCGTGCTTGCGACTTCTTAACCCCGCGCATAGACATACAGAGATGTTCACAATCAATAATCACGATCACACCGAGAGGATTCAAGATTTTTACCATCGCATCTGCAATCTGTGTTGTCAGACGTTCCTGAACTTGTGGGCGCTTGGCATAGAGATCTACAAGACGGGCAACCTTTGAAAGTCCAGTGATTTTTCCGCGAGGGATATATCCAACATGTGCAACACCATGGAAAGGAGTGAGGTGATGTTCGCATTGGGAGAAGACTTCAATATCTCGAATAATTACCAACTCTTCATGGCCAATATCAAAAGTTGTTGTTAAGACATCTTCTGGTGCTTGCCAGAGTCCGGCAAAGTTCTCTTCATACGCTCTGGCCACACGAGCTGGAGTCTCCTTCAAACCTTCACGATCAGGATCTTCACCAATTGCAATTAAAAGTTCGCGCACAGCAGCCTCGGCACGCACCTTGTCATAAGGACGAAGTGCGCGACCGTCATCAGGTCCTGATGAAACTGCTGAAATATCACTCACTCTTCAGTCGCCTTCTTCTTTTTCGCTGGCTTCTTTGGTGCAGGTTCAACTGCTGAAATAACTTTCTTTGCCGGAACATCAACTGGTGCCTGCGTGCTCGGAACGCGATGAACTGATCCAGTCCATGCCGGGCGACGCGGCCATGATGCAACCTTTGCGAAAATTACTTCGATCTCTTCCTTATTGAGAGTTTCACGTTCTAGAAGTTCAAGAACCATCTGATCGAGAATTGATCGATTCGCAACCAAAATATCAAAGGCTTCTTGATGAGCGTTTTCGATGAGTGAGCGAATTTCACTATCGACAATCGCGGCAACGTTTTCAGAGTAATCACGTGCGTGGCCGTAATCCCGACCCATAAATGGTGCTGAACTATCACTTCCGAGCTTGATCGCACCGATCGCCTCTGTCATTCCGTATTGCGTCACCATCGCGCGAGCAAGGGCGGTTGCTTTCTCTATGTCATTAGAAGCACCCGTTGATGGATCATGGAAGATAAATTCTTCAGCAGCTCGACCACCTAGAGAATATGCCAACTGATCGAGTAACTGATTTCGTGTTGTTGAATATCTATCGTCCTCAGGCAGAATCATTGTGTATCCAAGTGCGCGACCGCGAGGCATGATCGTGATCTTATGAACAGGATCTGTATGTGGAAGTGCACGTGCAACGAGTGCATGTCCTGCTTCGTGATAGGCGGTAACGCGTCGTTCATCTTCAGACATCAAACGAGATTTACGTTGCGGTCCAGCCATGACGCGATCAATTGCTTCATCTAGATGACGATCAACAATTACTTTCTCGCCTTCACGCGCAGTTAAGAGCGCTGCTTCATTGAGAACATTTGCAAGATCTGCACCTGTAAATCCAGGTGTGCGACGAGCAAATCCTTTGAGATCAACCTCACTTGAGATCGGCTTATTTTTCGCGTGTACCTTGAGAATATCTTCACGACCTTTAAGGTCAGGGCGATCAACAGGGATCTGACGATCAAAGCGACCTGGGCGCAAGAGCGCAGGATCTAGAACATCAGGTCGGTTAGTTGCAGCAATAAGAATTACTTGGCTATCGCCTTCAAAGCCATCCATCTCAACAAGTAACTGGTTAAGTGTTTGTTCGCGCTCATCGTGACCGCCACCCATTCCAGCACCACGTTGACGACCGACAGCATCAATTTCATCAACAAAGACAATCGCTGGTGCATTTGCTTTTGCTTGTGTGAAGAGATCACGGACACGTGATGCACCAACGCCAACAAACATTTCAACAAAGTCAGAACCTGAAATTGAATAGAACGGAACTTTTGCTTCGCCAGCAACTGCGCGAGCAAGAAGAGTCTTTCCTGTTCCTGGCGGACCATAGAGAAGAACGCCTTTTGGAATCTTTGCACCTAAGAGTGCGTACTTAGCGGGATTGGAAAGAAAATCCTTAATCTCTTCAAGCTCTGCAATTGCTTCATCAGCGCCAGCAACATCTGCAAATGTGTTCTGGGGAACATCATTATCTTGAAGTTTCGCGCGTGATTTTCCAAAAGAGAAGACCTTGTTGCCACCCTGCGCTTGGCTCATCAGGAAGAAGAAGAGGAGTCCGATGAGCAAGAATGGGAAGAAGGAGAAGAGGAAGCTTACGAAGAGTGATTGTTTTGCAACTTCAACGCTCCACCCTTGTGGAGGCGGATTGCCAGTGAGCGCATCAACAAGTGTTGGCTCTTGGCGCAAGATATATGAGGCTTCGACTTTAGAAGAGCCGTTGATTAGCTTGCCTGATTTAAGTTCAAGACGAATCTTCTGCGAGTTATCTACAAGTACCGCAGAATTTACCTCTGATTTTGTGATTGCATCAATGGCTTCAGAAGTTTTAATCGGTTCATAGCTATTTCCTGCGCCAGAAATTTGACCAAAGATGGAGACTGCTGCAATTGCGACGATGATCCAAAAGAGTGGACCACGCGTCAATCGACGAAAACGTGATTGTGGAACTTGTGGTTTTTGAGGGCTTTTCTTCGGTGGATTCTTCTTCTTGCTCATATTTGGTTTCGCCATTTTTACTCGTACATGTGCTTTGCTAGTACGCCGATAAATGAGAGGTTGCGATACTTTTCATCAAAATCAAGTCCGTAACCAACGACGAAATCTTTTGGAATATCGAAACCAACATATTTAACATCTACCTCAACTTTGGCAGCCTCTGGTTTTCGAAGAATTGTAAGGATTTCAACCGATCCAGCACCGCGAGAGACAAGGTTTGCGCGAAGCCATGACAGCGTGAGCCCTGAATCAACAATGTCTTCAACGATCAGAATGTTTCGCCCCGTGATATCGCGGTCTAAATCCTTAAGGATGCGAACAACTCCACTGGATTTAGTTCCAGAACCATAGGAAGAAACTGCCATCCAATCCATTTCAATATGACGTTGCATGGCGCGAGTAAGGTCGGCCATCGCCATTACTGCGCCTTTCAATACGCCAACAAGAAGTAAGTCTTTACCTTCATAATCTTTATCAACGCGCGCAGCTAACTCTGCAACTCTTGTCGCTAATTCTTCTTGAGTTGCAATAACGCGTTCGATGTCGGTACCGACTACTTGTAGATCCACCGGGTGGCTCTCCTTCAATCGTTGGCTAGCGCGATGGCTAGGTGCGGGCGTAGAGCGAAAGTCTGCCCGAAATCCGAGCAACCTTCACACCGCCTGGAAGGCTGACCTCGCCTTGACCGTGCCACGAGGTGACCAACGCCTCAACTGCGCTCACATGGTCGGCTGAAATTGAGCCAGATGGAGCGCCTTGAGCGTAGATCGCTCGGCGAATCACTCGAGTGCGCACCGCTTTGGGTAGCGTTGCCAGATGAGAAATCTCTAGAGAAGCCAGATCATGGCCCTGGGATGCGGCATCGGCCATCTGATCGAGAGCATCTGCATCATCGCGCAGAAGTGAAGCGGTACGAGCCAGCGCCTCTGCGATACCTGGACCAATCGCTTCTTCCATTAATGGAAGCACTTGAGTGCGAACACGTACGCGCGAAAATTCCTGATTAACATTATGAGGATCACTCCATACTGTTAAATTCAAATCAGCACACACTTGTTCTGTAACTTCACGAGTGAGTGAGAGCATCGGACGAATAATTTTTCCATTTACTGGTGCCATTCCAGATAGTGAACGCGCACCCGAACCTCGTGCTAATCCCAATAGAACGGTCTCTGCCTGATCATCACGGGTGTGACCTAAATAAATCTGCGTAGCGTTTCGAATATCTGCAATTGCATGAAGGGCGGCATAACGAGCAGTCCGAGCACCCGATTCGATTCCAGAACTTTGATCGACAACAACTTTCTCAATGACAACTTCTTGATAGCCGATCTCTTTCAGTTGAGTAGAAACTCTCATCGCTTGGTCGCCCGAACCCGGTTGCAATTGATGATCGATAGTGACCGCGATGGTGTTAATCAGGAGCTCTTTTGATTCTGCAAAAACTGCTGCGGCTAAAGCGAGTGAATCTGCACCGCCTGAAACTGCAATCAGTACGTTATCGCCTGCAGCTAATTTTTCAAGGTGGGGCCGTACAGCAGATCGAAGTTCAACTAATGCACGGGTCATGCAGATGATTCTAGGCTCGGTGTCGCTAGTTGGCTACATCTCTCCTAGAGAAAAGTACTGCCGCAATGAGACCACCAACAGCAACATAGAGTCCAGCGAAAGCCATGGCGTGCATATAGCTCACTTGTGGAGTGCCACCTAATGCAATCACTTGTAGTTGACTTCCAGGAAGCCATTCGAGAGTGGAACTTCTCACCGCACCAATGAGGTTCTCAATAATCAAAATCCAGAGGACGCCGATTGCGATGGAGCTAATTGGTGATCGAAGAAGAAGCCCCATGATCATTCCAAAAATTCCAAATCCAATAACTGAGATTGATACATTGATAAATGCCTGCAGAATTTCGATACGGCCATCAGAAGTAAACCATGCATCTGTATTCACATCGGCGTTGGGTGCAAGAAAGTATGAGATCGCAACCGCGAGAACACCAGAGATTAAAACCATCACAATCGCGAAAAGTTTCATCGAGATGAGCTTGCCGGCCAAAAGTCGAACACGACCTGGTTGGCGAACTAAGAGATTGCGCAATGTGCCATAGGTATATTCCTGTGCCGTCTGTGCGGCAAAGACGCAGTAAGCGATAATCCCAAGAAGGCCTGCAACATTTGAAAATCCAATGACGGATCCTGCGGCAGTTGAGAGCAACTCGCGCGAAATTGGATTTGCTGGATCGGAGTTTCCTCGAGGTGAATCGATCAGAATGAATAGCAGCGAGGTAAACAGCCCAGTAAAGAAGAGTACTGAGCCGATAGTTCCTAAAAAGAGAGTAGGGCGACGTAATTTGCGCCATTCAGCGCGAATGACACGAATCATTTCTTCTCTCCTGTCATTTCAAAGAATGTTTCTTCAAGATTGGGAAGCTGCGGAGATAACTGGGTGAGGATAATTCCTGCATCGAAGGCTTTTTTATTCAAGGTCCCCGCCCAATCTGCCGGCCCTTCAATATGCGCGACGCCAGATTGGACATGTGCCTTATGCCCGTCTGCCGTTGCGATTGCGACGATCTTTTCAAGATCGCCACTATTTTCGCAGCGAACTAACATAAACGGCTGTTGTGCTTCGAAGAGTTTTTGGATCGGGCCAGCAAAGACAACCTCGCCTTTACGTAGCATCACGATGTAATCGCTGATGATCTCAAGTTCAGAGAGTAAGTGTGATGAAACAAAGACGGTTGTGCCTTTATCTGCAAGCCCACGCAAGAGATCTCGGATCTCTTGGATTCCTTCAGGGTCAAGCCCATTTGTTGGTTCATCTAAAATCAAAACTTTCGGATCTGGCAAAAGCGCTGCTGCAATGCCAAGACGCTGCTTCATACCAAGTGAATATGTTTTAAATTTTGATTGTGCGCGATCTGCAAGCCCGACTGTTGCAAGAACTTCTGTCACTCTTTCGTGGCTAAATCCACCTAGGGTTGCGAGTACATGAAGATTTTCAGCACCTGATAGCGCTGGATAGAAAGCTGGCCCTTCGATCATCGCGCCTACATGTTTGAGGTACTCGTCAGGATCGTTAATTGAGTGGCCAAGAATTTGCCCTGATCCACCTGTTGGCGAAATCAAACCGAGAAGCATGCGAATTGTTGTCGTCTTGCCGGCACCATTGGGGCCAACGAAGCCACAAATACTGCCCAGTGGAACTTCAAAGTTGGCATGTGAGACGGCGAATCTCGAGTCATATTTCTTGCTGAGATCTTGGACCGATATGGCAATTGTTTGAGCGTGCATGTAGTGAATATACCGTGCGCAGATTAAGATCTCTCCATGTCAGATAAGAATTGGGGCTATCAGCCACAAAACGATCGGCCCGCACCTGATTGGGATCTCAATCCTCAGACCGATGCTGTGCGCGCTGGATTGGCCCGTTCTGGATTTGGCGAGACCTCTGAAGCCCTCTATCTCTCAAGTGGATTTACATATTCTTCTGCAGAGGAAGCACGAGACTCATTCACAGATGAAGTAGATCACTTCCTTTACAGTCGATTCCACAATCCAACTGTTGCGATGTTTGAAAAGAGACTAGCCGCTATTGAAGGCGCGGAGTTTTGTGTGGCAACGGGTTCAGGAATGTCTGCGATGTTTGCATCCCTTGCCTGTCTTGTAAGTGCTGGCGATCACGTTGTTGCATCTGCTTCGATGTTTAGTTCGTGCCATGTTGTTATCACTGAGTTTCTACCTAAGTGGGGCGTCACCTACGAATTGGTTAAAGGCAATGATCCAAAGGTGTGGGCGAAGGCGCTTTCAAAATCAACTAAGGCAGTATTTATCGAAACACCAAGTAATCCGCTTCTCGATATCGTAGATATCGCAATGGTGAGCGATCTTGCTCATGCCGTTGGAGCAACTGTGATCGTAGATAACATCATGGCGTCAACGATTTTGCAGAAACCTTTAGAGCTAGGTGCAGATGTTGTGATGTATTCAGCAACAAAACACATCGATGGACAAGGACGAGTACTCGCTGGAGCAATTCTTGGATCGTTTTCCTACATTCACGAACACCTATTGCCATTTGTACGCCACACTGGTCCTTCGATCAGCGCATTTAACGCATGGATTCTGGTTAAATCGCTGGAAACCATGGAGATGCGTGTTCATCGCATGAGCGATAACGCACTTGCAATTGCGCAATATTTGGAGACGCGTCCTGAAATCAAGAGCGTGCGTTATCCAGGTCTTGCCTCCCATCCAGAACACGCGTTGGCTATGCGCCAGATGAAAAAGGGTGGCTCCACCATTGGAATTGAATTTGCTGGCAGCGTAAAAGATGCCTACAAAGTCATGAACGCACTTCGCGTCATTGATATTTCAAATAATTTGGGTGATAGCAAATCCCTTATTACTCACCCAGCCTCAACCACACATCGCCGCCTGAGCCCTGAGGTTCAAGCAGAGATGGGCATTACACCTTCGGTAGTTCGTTTATCAGTTGGTCTTGAGCATGTAGATGATCTGATCAAAGATTTAGATCAAGCCTTTAAAAGCTGAGCAGCAACGAGAAGCGCTGAAAATAGCGTGAGGTAGGTTATTGACCAGTGGAAAATTTTTGCAGCCACTGAGTTGTAGTTATCGGAATTTTCCTTCAGCTGGATCAGTTGGTAGGCAAAGATCAATCCGAGTCCAACGGTGATCACCATCGCCCACCATTGCAACTCGGCTAAATAAATGAGTGCAACTGAACTGGCGATCATCGCTGCGGTATAAAACCACATATTTTTTACAACAACATTGCGTGCTGCAATCACCGGAAGCATTGGGATTGATGCGGCTTCATAATCATCTTTAAATTTAATCGCCAGCGCCCAGAAGTGTGGTGGTGTCCAGAAGAAAATAACTAGAAAGAACGCAACGGCGGTCCAAGAGATTGAGTTCGTGACCGCTGCCCATCCAATAAGTACAGGCATACAACCTGCCGCTCCACCCCAAACAATGTTTTGGGATGTGTGACGCTTAAGTGCCAGTGTGTAGACCAGAACATAAAATGCAATTGCGATCGCGGTAAAAAGAGTTGCTAAAGGTGTTGTAAAGAACCAAAAGGTAATCAACGATAAGGAGCCGATGGTTGATGCAAATATTGCTGCATGTGTTTTACTAAGCGCACCTGTGACCAGTGGCCTCTTTGACGTGCGCTTCATTAATTGATCAAGGTCGCTCTCAAGAACCATGTTAAATGCATTCGCACTTCCTGCAGCTAAAGTTCCGCCAACTAGCGTCACTAAAACAAGCCAGGCATCTGGAATTCCTTCTTCGGCCAAAATCATCGCCGGAATAGTTGAGATCAGTAAGAGTTCGACTACGCGCAGCTTCATTAAAGCGATATAAGCGCGTGCGAGGACCATGAGGCTAGATTACCCAGCAAATCTGATCTCTGTTCTCAGTCTGCTTTAAGGTTCGCGGGCTATCTTCATCACAAATGAATAAGGGAGATCTATGACACAGAACAATGCTCACGAGCCAGAGAATCAGAACTGGATGGATATCGCAGAAAGTGATGCAGTTAATGGCGTACGCCACAGTCGTGGACGACTTCCATTTGTTGCAGCGGCTATCGCACTTGTTGCAGTCGGTGGTGGCGCGATATTTGCACAGACTAATAATCCGGGGACATCTCAAGTCGATCCCAGCTCAGTTGTGACAGCCGTTGCAACCGCTCTCCCAACCGCAGCAGAACCAACACTCGGTCAAGAAGTAACCACCGCGGCGCCGGTATTGATTAACGGCATTCCTACGATCCCGCCAGTTGCTGGTGGAGGGCGTTATGAGGATGATGACGATGATTACGAAGACGATGATGATGATTACGAAGACGATGATTACGAAGACGAAGATGACGATTAAGATGAGGGGATGAAGCGTTCACTCATCTCACTTGTCTCTATAGGGGTACTTCTACTTCTGGCTTCTCCTAGTCAAGCAACAGAGACTCCAACGGCATATTCAGCGCCTTCAAAAATGAAATTGATCGCAACGATCAATGGAAACATTGCACCGAAATCAGTTCTCGCATCTGGAACTGGGCTCGTGAGTGCACATAACATGATGTATCGCCATTCAGTCACAATTTATGACAGTAAGAAAAATACTCTGCTTGCTACAGTGCCTGACACTGTTCGACTCTCTGATTTTGGATATAAGAAGTACAGCGGCACGTATAGAGGAGCACCGGTTGAGGGTGCGTTTAGCCCTGATGGTAAATATCTTTATTTCACCAACTATGCGATGTATGGAAAAGGTTTCAATAAAGAGGGAACAGATAAGTGCAGTCCATCGAATGGATATGACACAAGTTTTCTCAGTCGAGTAAATCTTGATGACTACACAATTGATGCCGTCTACCCTGTCGGTTCAGTTCCTAAAGTTGTTCAAGTAACACCCGATAATAAATATGTTCTGGTGAGCAATTGGTGTTCATACACCGTCTCGGTGATCTCGATTGAGACTGGTAAGACAGCAAAAACAATTAAAATTGGACGTTACCCGCGTGGAATCGCAATCGATAAGTCCAGCACTTTCGCCTATGTAGCTGAAATGGGCGGTTCAGGAATTCATCGCATCGACCTGAGAGATTTCTCAAAAACGTTCTTACCTGTTGGCTCAAATCCACGGGCGGTGGTTCTCTCACCTGATGAAAAAGTCCTCTATGTCACCTTGAATATCTCTGGCAAAGTCGCAGCCTGGGACTTAGAGGAGAATAAATTAATAAAGACCGTGACCACCGGTAAAGCTGCGCGAAGCCTGGCAATCTCTGATGATGGTTCTGCTCTCTTTGTTGTCAATTACCTCAGTGGGACTCTGTCAAAGGTTCGCACCGCAGACCTTAAAGTTATTCAAACAATAAGAGTTTGCAATGAACCAATCGGAATTACCTTTGATTCGGTTTCACAGAATACGTGGGTCGCTTGTTATGGCGGTTCAATTAAGGTGTTGTCGAACTAATTACAGTAGCTGTCTCTGTAACAACGGGGACGGGAATAACTGGAATAAGTGGAAGAGCAATCTTTCCTAGGTAGCGATCCAAGGTATCTCTGGCAACCTTTGACGCTGAATAACTGCGACTTAAGCGATCAGCGATGACAACAAAGATGTACTCGCGGTCTTCTGACTCAATATATCCAGCCAACGTAACTGTTCCATTTAAAGTTCCAGTCTTGGCGCGCACTAAACCAACTGCCTGCGGCGCCGTCTTAATGAATCGCTCATTGAGCGTTCCATTGATTCCACCTGATGGAAGGCTATCGGCAACGAGTTTGTATTCAGGATTCTCATATACTTCAAGAAGAAGGTCACCGAGGAGCTTGGCAGTAAGGCGGTTATCGTGAGAAAGCCCGCTGCCATCTTTAACAACGAGCTTCGATGAGTCAATCTCCATTTCAGCTAAAACTTTCTTAAAGACTGCGCGGATTCCAGTCGTGTTTTGTGGAAATCCAGCAGATTTTGCAGCAAGGCGAGCCATACGCTCAGAGAGAATATTGTCGCTCCACTTCATAAAGTAATGAGTCATCTGCAGAACCGAAGGTGAGATGCTATTTATTACCGGTTCTGAGACTAAGTTTTGCGCCTCATTGGCAGAGACTGGCTTGACTGTTACTGCTACTTTTTTGCTTCGTAGGTAAACCTTCATATTTTTTGCTTCGCTGTCATAGATGCCGTTGTAATAGATCGTCATCTTCTTTACAGGAACACCGGCCTGCGCCTCTAGTTCAGCATGGCCGCGATATGCCAAATACTTCAACGATGTCTGCCCTAAACGTTTTGCGTTGTAAGCGCTAAAAGTTGCCCAGGGATCCATATCCCCTTGGATAACTACCGAGCTCGACTCTGTTGAAATAGATAGAGAAGTCTGGAAGCGCATCTTGGGATCGAGATATCGCGCAACCGAAGCCCCTGCCAGTAACTTAAGAGTGGAAGCGGGCTTTCGTGCTGCAGAAGAATTTGATTCAAAGACAACTTCTTTAGTGCTGGCATCAATCAAGATCACGGAAGGGTTTTTGAGATCTGGATCTTTAGCCAAATTGGTAAAGACTGTCGCTGCCCGTACAGGATCAAAGGCAGATGTCGGCGCACCAAGAAAAACTCCACAGAGCAATGCGGAGAGAGCTACGCCGATAATCTTTTTCATAGCAACAGGAATTAACGCCAGCCGTAAGCGATAAGAATGTTGGTGATGGTAAGTCCTAACATCACTGTAAATGTTCTATCTGTAAATGTCTTCTTCTTGAGATTGACGAACCCAATAACTAGAAGAGCCAAAACAATGAGGAATTTGATTCCGACCTTCATGTGATTGATCTCTGTGTCATGTCCACCGGACCAGGTGAAGACCATCACAATTCCAGCGAGCAAGGCGGTCGCAGTGGCATGAAGAACTCCTGGATTAAGGGCGCGCGGACTCTTCTTCCATGAGATCACTAAGAGTGCGAGGATTCCAAGAATTGCCACGAGGTGTACTGCAAATGCGATATAAAAAGCGACCTTCACGTTGACTCCATTCAAATATCTAATATGCGATTCTGCTCTCCTAGTTTAGGGTGATCTCGTGGAAATCAAGACACCTGCAACTATCGGCCCAGGAGAATTCTTTCCTGTTGTAGGCGTAGGTCCTCATGAAAAGCCATGGCCAACCGGTGATCAATACGATCCTGAGTTACTTGAAAATGGCGATAGAAGAAATGTCTTAGATCACTATCGATACTGGAGCGTTGAAGCAATCGTTGCTGATTTGAATACCAAGCGCCACGGACTGCAGATCGCAATCGAAAACTGGCAGCACGATCTCAATATTGGTTCAGTTGTAAGAACAGCAAATGCATTTAATGTGAGCGCTGTACATATCGTTGGAAAGCGTGACTGGAATAAGCGCGGTGCAATGGTCACTGATCGTTACTTAACTGTCATTCACCACCCCACAATTGCTGATTTCGCAACGTGGTGTTCAGAAAATGAGTTACCCATCATCGGTATTGATAACGTGCCATCATCGAAACATTTGGAAGCTGCCCAGCTTCCTGAGAAGTGTGTACTTTTATTTGGACAAGAGGGTGCCGGAATGTCAGATGAGGGCGTTGAGGTGTGCAGTGTTTTATATGCAATCGAGCAATATGGTTCGACGCGTTCAATGAATGCATCGGCTGCCGGAGCAATTGCGATGTATCACTGGGCCTTGCAGCACCTACCTCGCCAAGTGTAGGAAACTAGTTCCCTAGTGGTTCTTGTTCGCCATCAGCGAGAGAGTCGCGAACTGTTGTTAAGCGTCGCTCAACCTCTGCCGCCTCATCAATTCGGCCAAGAGCTCTCATCACATCGGCCATACGGCTCTCGATATCGACGATAAATTCAAAGTCTTTTGGCTCATCTTCGGCAATTATTTGAAGTACTCCATCAAGAGTGTTTAAGCCTTCATCTAACTTACCGAGAAGAATCTCTGCCTTGCCGTATTCAAAGAGTGCAAAGGTTTCGCGGCTGTGATCGTGTGCTGTTTCAAATACATCAACAGCCTTACGGGCAGCCTCGAGTGCTTTTTCGCCATCGCCCAACCAGTTGTAGCATGATGCAATCTTCTGATCACAACGCGCAACGTGTAAAACTTCTTTCTCTGATTTAAAGATTCCGCGAGCTTCTTTAAATGCTTCCAGCGCTTCGTTGTATTGCTTAAGTTCGCGATAGGCCATACCTAATAAATGGAGATCGTTTGCAGCGCCCATCTGATTTCCATCAACTAAATGCTCTTGTGCGCACTCAGACATAGTCGCCACAACTTCGCCATACTTCTTCGAGCTGTACCACCACTCGCCTAACGTGCAGGCAAGTTCGAGTGCAATCGGTGACTTGCTCTCACGCAAAAGTTCTACAGCCTTACTCATTGCAGTTGCTGCTTCATCAATTCGTTTTAATTGATTGAGGTTGTATCCAATTGCAGAATATGCCTGCGCTAAACCTTCACTTGGAGCGCTAGCGCCCATCTCTGAGTAAATATCGCGTGCTGTTTCGGCTAGTGCGAGCGCTTCATCGTATTGACCACGGGCAAAGATGCGAGCGCTGAGTTCGTAATATGTCTCAGCGCGATCTTGACCCTCTGTTTGTGGGATTCGATCCCAGAGCATCTCTTCGGTGACTATCTCGTCGCGGTTGTCATCATCGCTCATGAGAACCTCCCAATCTGTAGATCAGCCTGGCTTCTAAGCAGACTGTAGCCCTGCGGGGTCGCAATTGTGGGGGAATTCTCTTGCGGTGGCTACCCGGGTCAACCGCCTTTATGTGGCAGATGCGAATGATTTGCATTAAGATTGGGCCATGCATATTCCTGATGGATTTATTGATATCCCTACCTCTGCCGCCTTTGCAGCGATCGCAGCCGTAGGTGTGGGAGCTAGCCTTAAAGGCGCTGCCAAATCACTCGATGAGAAGACCGCGCCTCTTGCAGGCCTGACAGCAACATTTATCTTTGCAGTGCAGATGCTCAACTTCCCGGTGGCAGCAGGCACCAGCGGACACCTCTTCGGAAGTGTCCTGGCCGCGGTCTTAGTCGGACCGTATGTGGCAACTCTTGCCCTCAGCGTTGTGCTGTTGCTGCAAGCACTTCTCTTTGCCGATGGTGGATTAACCGCCGCCGGACTCAATGTCTTTAACCTTTCACTCGTTGGTGTCTGGGTTGGATACGGAGTATTCCTCCTAGTCAAAAAGATTTTGCCAAAAAATAAGCCATCAATTACCACTGCAGCCGCTATCGCAGCCTTTATCTCTGTACCGGCAGCGGTCATGGGATTCTTGTTGCAATATGCAATCGGTGCGAACTCAACATTTTCACTTACAGCCGTCTTTACCGGAATGATGGGTACGCACCTTCTCATCGGTATTGGTGAAGCTGTGATTACCGCATTCTCAGTCACAGCAGTCATGGCAAGTCGTCCAGATCTGGTTTATGGATATCGCGGGACAAAGGCACAACTAGAGATTCGAAAGGCGTAAGATGAAAAATCCATTGGTTCTTGTCGGTCTTGCAGTTTCGCTCGTGCTTGCTGCTGGAGTTTCGTACTATGCATCATCACATCCAGATGGCTTTGAAAAATCTGCCGGTGAAATTGGTTTCTTAAACACGGCAGAAGATAGCCCTCTTGCAGGTAGCCCTTTAAATGACTATAAAATAGTAGGGGTAGAAAATGAGCGCCTCTCTGGCGGTTTAGCAGGTGTGATTGGTGTTGCATCAACTGCAGCGATCTCATTTGGAATCTTCTACGGTTTACGTCGATTCAATAAGAGCAAGTCATAAAAGCTGAAACAGAGCACCAGCATCATCATGGCCATGATGTGGGAGAACGCCTCTACCTCCATCGCCATTCGATAGTTCATAGGCTGCCAGCGCATGTAAAGATCATGGCCGTCCTTGCCTTCATTATCGTCTCAGTCTCAACGCCCATCACTCAGTGGCAGGCATTTATCGCCTACTTTGTCGCGATCTTTATAGTCTCGCTGATTGCAAAAATCCCTACGCCAACGCTCTTGGTTCGCTCACTGATTGAAATTCCGTTTATCTTCTTCGCAATTTTGATGCCGTTTTTTGGAACTGGTGAGCGCTTTGAAGTCGGCCCACTCAATCTTTACCGCGAAAGTCTTTTGGCTGCTGCAGGAATCGTTGTTAAAGGCACGTTAGGTGTCTTAAGTGCGGTGGTACTTTCAACGACAACAACTGCTCGCGAACTTTTACGTGGTCTTGAAAAACTTCATCTCCCACGATTGATGGTCCAGATCGCCGCATTTATGTTGCGCTATGTCAACGTCATCAGCGATGAGATGGAGCGAATGAAAGTCGCTCGAGAGTCTCGTGGATTTATCGCCACAGGAATCAAGGATTGGAAAGTAATCGCAACTGCCGCATCCGCACTTTTTATTCGATCATACGAACGTGGTGAACGTGTTCACTTAGCAATGCTTTCGCGCGGATATTCCGGCATCTTGCCTCATGACCAGAGCGAAGGCGCATCGCTAAAGACATGGCTACAAGGATTTGTATTGCCGCTCTTCGCCCTTTCTATACTTATCTCAACAACTGTGATCGGATAAATAATGACAACTGTTCCAAGCCTTCTAATTCAAGAGTTGGCATTTGCTTATCCTGATGGCAATCAAGCGCTCTTTGGCGTGAACCTTCGCGTTGAACGTGGCGAACGAGTTGCACTCCTTGGCCCTAACGGTGCGGGCAAGACAACGCTTGTCATGCATATGAACGGAATTCACCCAGCAGAGCACGGCAGCGTCAGCGTTGCCGGTGAAGTAATCGATACAAAAGATAAAGATCTGTTGCGCAGAATCCGCGGCAAGGTCGGCGTTGTATTTCAAGATCCGGACGATCAACTGTTTATGCCAACCGTCGGTGAAGATATTGCCTTCGGGCCCTACAACATGGGCCTTCGCGGGGCCGAACTAGATAGCGCCGTCGATGAAGCCCTTGCCCTGGTACATATGTCAGAGTTCAAAGATCGCCCGCCGCACCATCTCTCTTTCGGACAGCGCCGCCGCGTTGCAGTTGCCACCGTATTGGCGATGAAGCCCGAGATCTTGGTCCTTGATGAGCCTTCATCGAATTTGGATCCTGCAGGGCGACGGGAATTGGCCGATATTTTGCGCTCACTCGATGTCACGATTGTGATGGTGACACACGATCTTCCATACGCCTTCGAGCTCTGCGAGCGCGCAGTGATTTTAAGTGGCGGCGTTATCGTCGCTGATGGAAAAACTGGCGATATCTTGCGAGATGCCGACCTCTTGGCAGCCCACAGACTCGAACTACCTGTTGGATTTACTCTCTAGCGTTAAACCAGAACAAGTCGTTAGATAAGAGCAAGACTGAGGGCCTTCTTGGCAGCCTCTTTACGATCACTGACTGCGAGCGCTTGATAGATACGCATTGTTTCGTGGCGAATTGTGCTCACGCTAAATCCAAGCTCATTCGCTAATTCGTGATTTGTCTTTCCTTCAACCATTCCGCGCAGGATAGAAATTTGTCGCGTCGAAAGTTGCTCTGATCCGGTATCTCCACGTTCAACAACAAGACGTGAAGTTGATTTTGCAGGGTCGTGCAGGAGAGAAAGGTAGAGACTTATCGCCACCGCATAGTTGCGCGCAACCTCTTCAACTCTCTCTGGCGAGGCGACTGGCTCTAAAAACCGAAGTACGAGACATCCGTGCACTGCCCCACGTTCACGAAGTTGAATCATTAATAGCTGCTTTGATGGGTTCCAGGACTCTGCGCTCTTACCGAGTGCGATAAGCGCTTCATCGTGATCCCATGAGCGCCATACATCGCTAGGAAAAATCTGCTTTGCCTTGCCAGCATCGAAACCGTATTCGCCTAAGAATTCAAGTGAATCATTGGGATGCAGTCGCCCGATGCGAGCACAACAGGCACCGAAGGGAGCCATATGCTCCATCACCAACGAGCGTGCGATCTCATCACTTGTTGGGTGATAACTGAGCCATTCAATAAAGGTGCGAATGTCATGCATTAGAGCCACCCCACTTTGTTCTCGGCGATGAATATGACCGGACTTGTTAGACCGTTGTTTCATTCACCGTGTAATGGTCACCTATTTATGCGATGGATGGTCAAAATGACTGGTCAGAAATAGACTGTTTAAGTCTGGTCAGGAGGCTTCTTCTACAGGAGTGGGCCCTGTCGGGCTCGAACCGACGACCCACGGATTAAAAGTCCGTTGCTCTACCGACTGAGCTAAAGGCCCCACTGCAACTAAATGCTCGCGAATTCTAGCGGAGTTTTACCACTTCTAACGCCCACGGGATGCGCGCGATAAGCGGTCGCGGATGGCGATGGCTAGGCCGTCACCGCTTGGTGGGATGACGCAGATTGTTGAGAGTCCTTGCGAATCACCATGGCGAAGGGCTGCATACAAGGTGCGCGCATACTCTTCAACCGATGTTGGTGATGACAATCGAATAACGCCATCAGGTGTTGCAACATCTTTCATTGCGATAAAACCTTCGCCACTTTTTGGTGCTTGGTTAAGTACAACTGTGGCTTGAGGTGAGTAGTGATTTTCAAGTGAACCGCTTACGCGAATTTCAGATTGTGCGTCTGTGACTTTGAGGCCAGTGACTTCTTCGATCATCTCTTGCGTGATTGCACCCGGGCGCAAGATGTGTGGGGTATCTGTTGTGCAATCGATGATGGTGGATTCAACGCCGACAGTGGATGGGCCACCGTCAAGAATCATGTCATCAGCGCTTAAGTATTCGCTCAGTTCTTCACGGACAGCATCGGCTGTAGTGGGCGAGACGTGGCCGAAGCGGTTGGCGCTAGGGGCAGCAATTCCTTGCACACCAATCTTCTTGGCTGAATCAAGAAGTGCTAGAGCAACAACATGATCTGGAACGCGAAGACCAACGGTTGGTTGTCCCCCGGTGATGAAATCTTTCGCGTTTATTGATCGCTGGAAAACAAGTGTCATGGGGCCGGGCCAGAAATTGCGAGCAAGATCAATTGCATATGCTGGGATCTCTTCGGCCCAGTATCCGATTCCATCCATTGATCCGATGTGCACGATGACCGGGTGATCTGCCGGGCGCCCTTTGGCGCGATAAATCTTTGCTACAGCTTCTGGATTGGATGCATCAGCGCCGAGTCCATAGACCGTTTCAGTAGGAAAGGCGACGAGGTTGCCTGCTAATAGAGAGGTGGCGGCGTTACTCATCGCATCTGCTGTGCAGCGGGATACGAATTGGCTATCGCTCATGTGCGCAATTATCCCGACTTTTTGCGAGAAGATAACCACATGGCAAAGCAACCGGTCAGGGTCGTGCAGATCATTGCGCGCATGAATGTGGGTGGCCCTGCAGTCATCGTGGCTGATCTGATGAGATCACTCGATAAGAGCGCGGTTGAGCAGACTTTGATCACTGGGTATTGCGATGAGAATGAAGCCGATTATTTAGAGACTGTTGCAACAGATGTGAAGGCAACGCGTATTGCAGGTCTTGGGCGTTCGGTATCGCTTGTGGCAGATGTGCGAGCATTCTTTGCCCTCGTTGGAATGTTGCGTGAACTTCGCCCCGATATCGTCCATACACATACAGCTAAGGCTGGGGTACTGGGTCGCCTGGCATCGATGTTGGCGGGGCGCAAAGTAAAGCGCGTACATACCTTTCATGGCCATTTGCTCCATGGATATTTCAGCGGGTGGAAAGTTCGCCTGGTTATCGCCATTGAAAAGTTCTTGGCAAAGCGCACAGATGTCTTGTTGGCAGTTGGTAATAAAGTTAAAGATGATCTGCTGGCAGTTGGTATCGGAAAAGCCGATCAGTACAAGGTCTTTTTCCCGGGGCTGAAAGATCCGAAGAAATTTGAGAAGGCAAAGGTTCGTGCGGCATTTGATATGGAAGATGGACTTACCTATATCGCATTCGTGGGGCGCTTAACGCAAATTAAGAGACCTGACCGATTGCTCG